>Ga0065711_1026957_pt1 | contig 56437 bp, 20 predicted proteins | sample Hoacrofraction12_FD_59098 | JGI IMG/M metagenome (GOLD analysis project Ga0065711, IMG submission 59098) | Hoatzin crop microbial communities from Cojedes, Venezuela - Epithelial fraction 12 v2 (version 2) | ecosystem: Host-associated > Birds > Digestive system > Esophagus > Crop | place...
ATCTTCTGTGAATCTCTAAATAAATGGCGGGGGGGGGGGGGAGGGGAAGCGTACAACATTTTTAATGCTTTCAGACTATTCGGAACTCAAAATTTATTTTCCTGTTCCTATTGTAAAACCTGACTCTGCCTGTGGATAAGCTGGCAAGTGCTGTATTCTTCTTAATGTGACACCATGTGAGACACTAAGAAGCTAACAATCTTAACATAACACCTTTCACAACAAAAAGACTGATATGCTGGGCTTACAGAAAGAAGAACATACAATGACCTGAATACCAGTTGATAGTATGTACTAATTCATTTTTTTTTACTAAGATATGCATTTGGTGCCCCCTTCTGACCCAAAGCAGAAAGGAAGCTCTTCATGCATAAACAAAAAAGAATACTTTCAAAAGTGAAGAGTTCATTATTTATTTTAACCTGATTTTTGTCCAGCTCACAGTTCTTATACTCCTGTTCTCCCTGTTCTTGGAATGTAACAATCACAAAACCAACAAATATGTTCATCATAAAGAAAGCAATAATGATGATATAGATGATGAAAAAAATTGAAATCTCCACTCTATAGTTGTATACAGGTCCTACATTCTCGCCGTTTGAATCAATGGCTTTGTATAGCAGCCTGAAAAACAAACAAAATTTTATCTTTATTAGCATTAAAATGAGAGTAAAATATGCAGACTCAGAACAGATTTCAGAAATGGTCTGCTGTTCATTGTTATCTTTTTCTAGTTGCTAGCAGTGCTTACAAGCATATCGAAACCAGAAGAATCATACCACACAATGCTATAATGCTTCTTCCCAAAAGATTCAAGGTAATGACCAGATGGCTGTATTTTTAAATTTTTTTTCACCACAGATGAAGCTATCCTCTAAGACTTTTCTCATTTAGGGAAACAGTGAGTGGTAGTTTGCTCTTCCTGTACTTCTCTATCTAGTGTACTACTGTCTGATTTTGTAGTTAAAGTTTTACTCAAAGGCCTAAAATTTTCATATTAAAGGGCATTGAGGGACAAACATCTAAAAGGATTATTTCCATTAGAGCTAAAGTATAGCTCATTATAGCAAAAGTAGCTGAAAGATTAAGAATCTAATAACATAAAAAAACCCCTCCCTTTATAAACAGAGGTGAATGAACAAATACAGGAAAAGTGCACAGATTCATAAGATTTTATATCATCACTTAAGACTGTTTTGTTCCCCAAAAATGCCTGGTAAATAATAAAGAACTATTCTGGAAAATGTAACTGTCTGAACAATGCTCTGAAAACATGGAGAAATCACTCACGCTGGCCAGCCTTCAAAAGTGGATACTGTAAACAAGGCCATCATAGCCGACAGAACGTTATCAAAGTTGAAATCACTATTTTGCCAAACCCTCTCTTTGACCATTGGATTATCAACATCTCCATCTTTATAAACGATGTATATCCCTCTGTGGGAGAGAAACAAACTGTCATTAATGAAATATTAAATTAGCCTCAGAGTTACTCAACACTATTCAAAACAGTTTATTTTACTCCATCCCTAAGCTTCTCTCATTTCCTTGCTAAGCAGTGTTTTCTGGTGGATTTAAAATTATAATTCCAATTTACACTAATCTAAATGGCCTGACACATGCCTGCCCATATCTGCTACAGTTTAAATTATTCAAAATGTAATGTGGCATTCTTAGATCAAAGATGCTCTCACCGGCATTCCTCAGGATTCTGTTTTGCCTCATCAGTGCACCTGTAGAATTTTCCCTACATATAAAAAAAAAGTAATGACAAAATACAGAATATGCAAAATAAACATATTTATACTATGATTGGTTCAGAATGGGACTAACCCAGTTCCAGCAGCAAGTCACAAAGAATTCAACTCAGCTTTGCTTTTCTTGATGCAGTGTAAATTTTGAGCATGCCTACTTACCTTGAATAGCTGCACTCCAATACAAGCAAACATAAACTGCAGCAGAGTTGTAACAATCATGATATTACCAATAGTTCTAATAGCCACAAAGACACATTGAACAACATGCTGGAAAAAAAAAAAAAAAATTTAATACAACTTGTTACTTAGTATCACAGGATACATATTGTAAAATTCTATTTTATCAGATTCGGATTATTTTTCTATTTTTGTGTTGTCAGTATTATACCTACTATCATAATTAAACTTCTGAATTTGTCTATAAGTCCTTTGACATAGACCCATCAACACCAACCAACTAAACATTACATAATCATTATGAAAAGACAATTAAAATACTGCTCTGGCATGTTGGTTCACAGCAAGCATTACGGTCAAAATCTGCTCTCTGTAGCAGTGATGTTCCTCCACGTGTAAATTGCTGTAACTGTGGGAAGAACTTGGCCCAGTATGTTTAAGAGCCAGGAACCGATTTATGTCCTTACCCTGTGAACTCCTGTAGGCAACTTTTCTTGCACAAGAATTTTTAACCTGAGACAGGACTGAACTATCAGGCCAACAGAAATAAAACTCAAAAAATAAAAATAAACACCTTAAGTCCTTTTGCTCTGTTTATTGCCCTTAGAGGCCTCAAGACTCTTAAAACTCTGAGGATCTTCACAACTGAGATAGCACTTGATCTAGGGGGGAAAAAAAGTTGTTGTTACTTTTAAGGTAACTGATTTTATTACTAAGAACAACAATGTTCTTGCAACCTCCCTATATGTGAAATTTCAAAAAAGTCTCAAGATACATATACACACACAAGATTTTTTTGAAGTATTTCTTTATTGATCCCTTATTAATATTAGAAAATTGTATCAAACTCATAAATACCATGAGAATTATTCTGATTTCTGGAGCAACTTGGGCAATGACAGCTCAGATGCTTGCCTGACCTCTAATGCAGTTAAGTTTGGTCAGGAGTAAAATAGCCCCCAAAGTGTTTTTCAGCGCTGACAAGCTCTTTTGAAGACACTGTGTAAATCCTGTAAATCACTGAATACCTTAACTTCCAAACAGCTGGAGATGAAAAGATCTCAAATTACTCACATTCTCTTCGTTTAAGTAGCTAGGACTGCACTTTGTGGAAATCCTAGCAGACAGCCTTTTAAAGAACATATTATGAAACTGAAAGCTTGTGTAATAAGTATTCTAGTACCAGCAGAATACAAAGTGGGAAGCAGTTGATTGACACTCAGCACTTGCTCTTTTCTAAGTCACTAAGGGTTTCACAGGTGATTTTAAATGAGGCACAACTGCTCAGTGAATCAACAAGCACCTTCAGATTCTTTTATTACATCTGGCCTGATCCAAACAAAGCAAAAGAACCTCTTCACTACCACTTCCAATCCTGATTAAGGTACAACTTCTATTCCCTTCAGATACTGTCAAGTTACATATTCCAGTAGGTCAATGCTGAAAGAGCAAGCTCATAGAACTAGATTGTAGATGTGGCAATAATACAAAAGAGGGTATATAAACCTCCTCAAGCTTCAGTAATTACTTGCTATGCAATATACAGTGGTCTGGTGCTCTTCCTTGTTCTCTTGGTAATAGTGGGAAGCAGTAATTTGTTTCCAAGCCATATTAGTAATGAGTTACAACACTATCCATGTAAAGCACTACCTCTTGCCAGTCCCAGCCCTGAATACTGATACTGTACACCCACACATAGTGGGGGAATAAAAGGAGCTGAAACACTGATTTCAATATAAAACCCCAACGCAAAAATAAATCATTCGCATTATAAGTATAGTACTTACTGAATACCAAATGATACCAGAGAAACACCCACAACTAGCAAATCCAGCAAATTAAAATAATTCCTGCAGAAGGACCCTTTATGAAGGAATGCTCCAAAAGCTGTCATCTAAAAATAGAATTGTTACACGTTTAGTCTGCATTTCAATTTATTCAAATTCACATTTAGGCTGTTTACAAGACACTTGCCTAGAGTGTGAATGCATACAATGTTAACTCACTTTCTGAAAGCGACTGAGATATAAAACAATCTCACTATATACATTAAATCTTTCATTTAAATCATAAAAATTCTTCTCAAGTAACACCAGCAAATGTGTTAATTGTTTCTGATGTTATATTTTGTCTAAGAAATGATTAGGCTGAGCTGATTACACCGAATTGATTTGGCTTTTGTAGAAAAATGACTGCAAGAACCATAAAATTTCCATGCTTACTGAAACATAACATTCAGATTCTGACTCCTAATCATTCATACTGTCTTGAGAATTGAAAGAGCTGAAAATATATTGCAAAAACTGAGAGACAAATCTGGTACAGAACCAGCACAAGGCTGTCACAAGGCAGCATTACACTGCTGTTTGCCTTTGGCTTACAGGAGACATGTTAAGATCACAAGTGGGTATCTTGGAATAATCCACAGATTTTTCTCTGTTGTGTGCGGACAACAAGGGTCCCCAAGTTTTGCTGGTCTGTGGGTAATATCAAACATTGCTCTCCCTACTGGACTTTCTCTTCATTTTTTGCTTTCTTCACCTAGATGAAGATGAAATAAGGACACAAAGGGTATCTTGTGAAAGAACCTGCATGCATCGTTTAGAGGTTTCTTTAGAAGCCAGTGGCAGAGACTCTAAGTAATTATGGCTGCAGACAGAATCTGGGCATATGTTCTCAGATATCATAAAGCTTAATTTGGCTCCTAAATCTATAAGAATTAGACCCTTAACATAACTGAGAGTATGTACCTGTTAAAAAACAGAGGAATTCAGTTAAGCCACTAGAAGCACAGAATCTGCACTTGAGTAGAATTTTTCAGGGTTGTTTTCCACAGTTATGGATTAAAACTGAAATACTAAAACTAAACTTAAAATTAAAATAAGGATACCTTTGAAAAATACCTAGCTGTAAGTTCAGGAACATGGATTCTAATTTCTTCATCCTCAAGGTCCTCTTCAAGTACTTTCAGCTACTCATTGTTTTCCACAGGTAAGGAAACTCAATGCCAGCCAGTCAACATCTGATATTGACTGTGCATTTTAAACCCATTACTTTATGCTCTGTTCCTCAAGATGAAGCAAAAAATTTTATTTCCTTTCCTCTTGCAGCAGACTATTACATCTTTCAAGACTGTCCCACAAAGTAGAAGAGAGCTATCAACTGCTAATGGGCATCTCGCAGTCCACTGTGTCGCTATTCATGTGCCCAAATTTGGAGGCCTTTTGCATGAAAAAAGATCAGCGTCAGGGAAAGGTGGATATCTGCAAAGGAATGCAGACTGCAAAAGATGCATTCTTCTTGAAAGCCTTCTCTCCTTATTCTCGTATTAAGCTTTCTTTTGTCGTGATCAAAATACTAAATCTTCCTCAAAACTAGAAGAATAAAAACCCTAAAGCTTTAACCTACGCCATAACATGACAGAGGTAATATAACTATATTATAAAATTTCTAATAAATTTGTAGCTCTCTTCACTTACAGCTGTACAGAATATGGCTAAACTCATTAAAATCAGTGGGAGCTGAACACTAAAATAACCTTGAGTATCAAACCTGCATCTATCTACAAATACTCATTTATGCTGTAGCATGTTATCAGTTAGCAGCAGACAAAGTTTCATGTAAAGACAAAAGTAAGGACACATTGACCTAAAAATACAGGTGAAGTACTATCTCCCCATCTTTATATGGAGACTCATATTTCAGTCACTACAAATGCCAGCGGAAACATTCGACTAAAACTCTCAATAGCAAATCATTCTGTCTTTGGCACAGATCAAGACCGCAGCAAGGCCTAGAGTGGGTTTGAGGTGGTGAGCGCTGTCCCACAGCCTTCAGTGGAGCAGATGCTGCAGGACGCTCACCGAGCTGAGCGCCCCGGGCACCACCAGTGCTGCTCTTTTCTTCCTGCCTGCAATTCCACACCAGTGGGGACTGGTTTAAATGGTGTGGGATTAGCACAACTGGGGTAACGTTAAAAGTCCAAGGCCCTAACCTGACCTCTGCTCTGATGTTTTCACATTTCACAAGTACTGCCAACAGGATGATAAACTGGATTTTAATGCCATATAGGGGTTATATAAGAGAATTCTTAAATGCTTTAAACTGATGTTGCAGCTTTTATGTTATTCATATCCTTGTTCATATAGTCGACACCACAATGTGGAAATCCTCATGTCTGCAAAGCAGTCAATAAGATTGAGCACAGGGAGACTCTCCACATGCAGAGAGTAATTCTGTTTCAGTGCTTGGTTTTTACGAGTTTCTTCGCTGCAGCTGATACTACTGCCTCTGGTTATCTTAATTTCAGTTTCATATACTTTTTGCCTGGAAATTAAGGAATGCTACTGTTACTGCAGGTCTAGTCTTGAATTTACTCCTTGCAGAACACACACAGCTTCTGTTTGACAGATACTGTGGAAAGCACAGCGCAAAACCCAGCACAGAATACATGGAGGACTCCAGACAAGCAAGCAAAGCCGTGTCTGAGACATGTTAGTAAAGCAGGCACTGTATACGTACGTGTGTCATGTTCTGGTTGTCTATTACATTTTTTATGATACAATTTATTTTCCTTTATAGATGCATGGCAGGGCAGAGCTTCCTGGAGAAAGTGGAGCCAGGAGCATCAATATTTTTTGCTATGATGGGGCTTCTTGTTTCTTTGTAATATTTTACGAACTCAGATTTCAGCAGCCCAAGCTCTAGAGCTTCCTACTTCCCTTTGATAACTCAAGTTGCTCAGTGTCAGAATCTTTTGCAGTTAGTAGGAATGTTGCTATTCACAACACATCCAGTTACGCCTCTTTATGCCATGCTTTGCAATTCCTCTGTCTCCTAGAGAAACACAACTGGAACTGCAGGAGCTATACAACCTGCTGCTCAGAGTGCGTACAAGTTTACCGACTCTCTTCTGCCACAGAAATGTTGGTAATATATTTTGTATGGCTTCTCAAATTCAGAGTTAGGAACTATTTTGATCTAATGCTACAGTTCTTGTCCGTGCTTCATTCTTTCATTTAATTTGGGCTTTCTCTAGCAGCAAAAAAAATGGATATTTATTTTAGAATGCTACAAATGTTATAAGATTAATCAACTCTATAGCAAGCTTCTCACTGCTGAAAATGAGAAATAAGGGAATAAATGTATGTCTGGGAGAATATTCGCAAGCATAAAAATAGTCTACTTCTTACCATACGGGTTATCTTGTAAACAGCCCAAATATTGCATCGATTAGTATTAATCAGATCGCATTGTGAAGAGTATGCACAGCAATATGAGCAAAAGCTGGGAGCAGAGATTTTGTTAAGCTTAATCCTCAACCGGAAATGCAAAGTTTATGTACAGATTTCTTGGTGTACCAGAAATTTTTCAGTGCATAGCACAGGGTTACTCAGCCAAATACTCATGGTAAATATGCACAGCATGAAACTTTTAGGAATTGTGTAAATCTCAGAAAAAATATTTCGCAAATTCCCACCAAAAATTTTAATTTTTTTGGTCAGCATTTTCTTACAGGTGAACCTAATCCTCAGTTATACGACTTCTTTGTCAGAGTAAGCTTCATACATCTAAAATCTGAGTAACCCCAATGGATATTCTAAATAATCAGTACACAAACTATACATTAAAATGCCAATTTTTGACTCATGCATGGGTAATACATTTAAGCAAGCATATGTATGCCTTTCTGTGTATTTAAATGTATGCCCAAGATAAATGCAAAGTATCTTAGTATGTAGATAGATAAATGCAAGATATCTTGCAAGTCCTATTGCAAGAAAATAGTTATCTACTATTTTAGCTCTGTGAATACAGTTGAGCAAAAGAAAAAAAAAAGAGAAATTACATGCTCCCTCCTTAAAAGATCGATTATCTCTTTTGGAAATGTCAGAGCAAGGAGAAGGAAAAGCTCATGCGCAGTGAATTATTTTTCCTTTTTCTGACAACTCGAAGTTTAAAAAGGGTAAAAAATGAATAATTAAATAGATGTAATGATAAAAAAATCAGTTTCTTCATGCACCCAATGGTAAAAAACAACCAATCAAAATTATGAGGAACTGTCAAATAAAAAAAATCCTTTGGTTTAAAAAAAGTTTAGCTTTGATCACTTAGAGAAAAGGCAAACAACACTTCAAGTGCCTTTTCTTGGCAGGTGACACACAAGGAAAATCCTTTTAAACAAACTTCCTTTAAAAACCTGTTACCTTCAAAATGATCTCAAATGTAAACATACTAGTGAAGACATAATCTGCATACCCTAGGATCTGGAAGGTAAACAAAAAGTTACAAACATTATTGCTAAAGCTGCTTTTGAGCTAACAAGGATCAATTAACAATGCATTACCTTTAACAGGATTTCAACAGTAAAGATGGCTGTGAAAGCATAGTCAAAGTAACCAAGTATCTGCAAGGTATAATATGTACCACAGTAAGAAATCCATCTATTAATATTTTTTACAATTTAGACCACATGCACAACACCACCTGAATTAATCTAAGTAGGTAGAAGGGGAATTTAGACATAGTTTAAAATTCCAGCTATTGTGCAACCATTTTTATTTACTTAAATTTTTATCAGATGCCACTGTGCTTAGATACTAGATTTCACCTCTAAAGAGTTAACAGGACCCAACAAGCAACACTTCCTTTCAATTCAGCCCTCCCTCTATCAGCTTTCACAGGTATTTTCGTCAGCCTTTAGCAAAGACACAGAATCTTACGCAAAGAATAAATACTTATTAATAAGTCTTTTTTTTTTTAACCAAAGTGAAATAAAACTTCAATGGATGCTTCTAGATTGCACATAATTCTACATTCTGCTATGTTATATTGTTCCTGTACAGACTGGGCTAGAGTGCCACACAGCAAATTAACAAATAATTAAATCACTTAAAAAGCAGCACTACAACTCTTTTTTCTTGAACTTGAAAGATACAGCAGTGATTTATTTGTAGGAAATTTAAGAGAACTCACAACAGTTGCATAGTGCTATGCAAACTTTTAAAAAGATTATGGATGTGATATTGACCTCACTTCTGTCAACAGGAACATTGCCATATTTTTCAGTACATCCAAGATTTCACCCTTTCAAGGTGGCCATATCACTAGCACCTAATTTAGCAATTGACATGCCCTGCAGTAGTGTACTACTGTAGTTTAGGATCCAACAATCCAACTAGCAAACAGTTGTGCACATAAACATGTTTCCTATGGTTCAGCAACTAATAAAATGGGAAGGAGAAAGAAAATAAAGAGACAAGACACAAAGAAAGTATTCATGTTAGATCATAAAAAGGAAATAATTTTTTCCCCATGTTCAGTTGAAGATCACATCCTTCTGTCCCTTTCTGTGGCTGAAAAAAATAGGCAAATATTAAAGCTATTCAACAAAGATTAATTGGTAAGGAACTTGTTCCAGAGTTAAAAGAAAATATTTAAAGGCATTCTAGTTTGTAAACTTTCATTCCCTTGCCGAACTGGCTGGTTGAAGGAACACAATCATTCAAGGTAGTAATAAGAAAAACATGCAGGTCTAGTGCATTTGTGAATATTACAAAAAGAGGGCAATGCCTTCATGAAATCACTCACACATTTTACCTGTCTGTGTCCCAAACAGGAATAATCCTTTCACTTATCAACACTCTCCAGTTCTATTTTCCTCGTACTCCTCTAAGTTACAAAAATAGTTATCAGCCCTTCAAGCCATTTCTACAATAACAATTTCAGCATTGCCCACCAGCTGTCTTTTGCTTATCCATTAGTGTGATTTATTTATAAAATTGCACTTGTCAAGTTTTACAGATATGGGCAGCACACAGCTCTACTGAATAGTACACGAAGAGTCTCTTTGTGCTTTGCCCTCTTTTTACCTTTGAGGAAAGTTTTAGCTTTTGGGCTTTTACTAATGTTACTGAAAAAATGTTCAGAGAATGTCAACAGCCAAAAGAGGACTTTCAGAGGCTGCATCTACGTTAGCAAGAACTGGAGGGATACAACCTCTACTGACCTAGTATGGTCATCTTTCCTGTACGAGGCAGAAGAGTTTCTCTAACTCCATGGCAATCTCTACAGATCAATTTATGTCTAAGACAAGAGAGGCCTGGAAGTTCTGTAAAAGTATCCCCAAAGTCCCCATAGACTACTACCGAGTTGCATCATCTCAACTGTTTCATACCTAACCTAAACTGTGCACAACTCACAATAACATGAGAGGCTTGCTTCACCACTAACACAAGTGCAAGACAAACATTACTGATCATGACAGTGGATTTATTTTTGTTTCTCCAATAATTGTGCTTTTATGCAACAGGCAACTCTTCTACTATATGAACAACTTAAAATGGGGCATTTGGGAATTTGTTTTAGAACATAGATATTTACTTACCACATAAACTACACTTTTATTGAATAACAGATATTTCTGAAATGAATATTCTTACAAATACTTTGTTTCTATAAATACATCTAAAAAAGGATGCAGAAACACTTCCAAATTTTGAGGTTTGTATACAGGCTAAAATGGCACTTGACTCTGAATCATGGCAAGAGCTGGGCATGCTCTGATCCTCATCTTATGTGTGAGCTTAGAAAAAAGTGGAACTTGTTTAGTTTCTGATTTGTCCAATGAGGAATGCAAGGATCCTTGGGTTCCATGTGGTGGTACTCTTAACTGATCACTGTGGCCACACTAGCTTCTCTGAAAGAAGAGGTAATATCCTTACGCATACATACACTCATTAACAGAGTGATAATCTAGCTTCCCCAAGACCATATATTAAAACCAATGAAGGGGAAGCAAGGACAGGTTAGAGTCTTTTCCCAAGATGTTATAATCAGTGATAATTTTAACTGGGATTTTTAAATCAGTGTCAAACACTGAGAGGCACTAAAAGTGATTCAGGAAATGCATATCAGGTACACCAGCTGAAAATTATGAAAAAATATGAAAATTATAAAGATTATGCTCAGTTTGAGCATATTTTATTCTGACACATTAAGAGCCAAAGGAAAAACATTATTTTCATAATAAATTGTTCTAATAGCTATGATGTTTCATCAATGAAGTTACTTGTCTTTAAAGATTTATGTTTTTTGAATAAAAAAAATATAAATGTACCACTTGAAAAAGGAAAAGGAAAGTTTCTTAACTTAGTGAAAACCAGGCACTAGTCCCAGAGGATTGTTATCCTGTCAGGATATCTTTATCTTCAGACATAGAAATGAAGGGCTTACATTATTTCGAAAAGAGTGGCTGCGAATTGGATCTTCTGCTGCTAGGGAAACACTGCTCAGCATAATGAAGACAAGGATGAGATTGGTAAAGATGTGGTGATTGATGAGTCTGTGGCATCCCACTCGAATTCTGAAGAAGAGATACAAAAATATACCACGTGTCAACAGAATTCAGCAGATGGCTAATATACAACATGTTTTCTATTACTCTGCCAACAATGACAGAACAGAGCAACCATTAGCAGCTAAAAGCAGAGCAAATGCTGAAATTATTGCTCTGGTTTCTAAAAATGTAAACGAATTCAGAATCCAATCCACCTGTAGTGAAAATGCACTTATCAAAAGAATCTGAGAGAGGATTTCCCAGCTCCTGTTGGTTTTCAAGGGGTTATAAATGTCACTACAAGTTCCATTGTTTGTACCACTGTGCACTGACAGAGGACAATGTCAAAAGGATCAATGCTAGCTAATAAATCATTTCAGATCCCTAGTTTGATTTGATTCTGATTAAAGCTGTCAAAAATACCCGTATGGTGTGACGTGGCTTAGGCTGCAGATGTCATTGTACTACTTAGAGAGTCAACCCAAATCAGAATCTCCTATGAAGATTGTCTTATAGAATTATAGGACAAGTGGGAGTTGAGGATTACAGAGCTGCTAAGTTTCAGCCACATAACACGAAGTGGAACTGCATATATGCTTAGGGTCACTGAGCCCAAATTTATTATAAATGCTACTGAGCACCATGGTAGAGTAGGTCTGGGATTAAATTGGCAAAAAGGCAGGATCAGGTTTGTAACTAACACTGAAGTTGTCTAAATTCTGCTGAAGAATCAAAAGGTTCTTGGGGAAAATTTGTTCTCCTGGTATTAAGCAGATGATTTGAGTATAGTGTATCTTCGTTAAGATGGCCATTTTGGCCTGAGAATAGTAGCATGAATTAATGCCAAAAGCAATCTGACATGTTCAACAAATCTAATGTTTTCGCATTCAGCATACGTGTTCTTAAAATTATTAGTTTAAATAGCTCTCTTGCCAGTTTGTTTGAAAATTCTGAAGAGCTTTAGACAACCCATGCAAAGAGTAAGATACAATATTTTGGGCTTGTATCTTGATCATTACACCATCTTCTAAACTTAATTGTGATGACCTCTACCACTGAGAAGACAGCATTCTCCCATGCAAAATAATTCTTTAAGCTCCCTTCTAAGACTTCTCATGAAATTACTATATAAAAATGTAACAGCTGTGTTCAGTCTGCAGGAACTGAATTTAGTTCACTCGTTAGCTTTCATCCAACAATCAGTAATGACTTCTACTGACTACTGAAACTTGCTTTCTTCATCAGTGCAGAACTTCAAATGTTCTGGAGTTCGACTGATTGGTGAAAGATTCCAATTCTGCCCCAAATCCAATTATTATTGTTCTTGATTTTTGAAATAATTTGTCTTTATCTTCAGTGTTTGCTTGAATCTGGGAAAACACTATTACGCTAAGAGGAATATATACATCCTTTCCCCTACTTTTCTCTTTCTCTCTTTTTTTTTTTCTTCTTCCTCACCTGTATTGCTCCACAACAGTTATTAGGATTACTAGGAATCTTCTCTCATGTAGAAGATACTCAGATCTTACGTCACACCTTTTATGTCCAGTGACTAACATACTAAATAGCTAATACACATTAAATGGTGCTTTTCAGACATGTGCAGACTTGACAGACTACATGTACAAAACGCTATTATATTCAAGTGGCAAGCAAAGGCAAGCAAATTAATATATTTATCAAATTCTTTTCATTTACGAAGCCCTTTAGAAAATTTTAGGAGAGAAGCCAGTCTCTCTCCTGTTGAAGATACTGGATTCCTATTCCTAACCTCACTGGAAGGAGGCCTGTTCCTTCACTGCTAAACCTTGATGGGACTAAACCAGTATTTTTCAAAATTATATTTACGGATTGGTGCTGCTGAAAATGAAGAAGGCACTCCCTTCAGGGATCGGTGTTATCTTCTCCTTCATATTTAGTTCTGATATTCTACGGGGACGTGGACCTGCAGGTACCTCTGGTTCATCCTCCTCATCTTCTTCATCTTCACCTACTTTAAATGAAACACCTTTTTACTACAAAAAAAAAACATTGAGGTTTTGTTCATAATATTATGAAAGCACGGCTAGTATTAAAATATATATGGCTTCTAGGAAATACATATTCATAGCATGGCTTTAAAAAACAAAATCTATGAATCAATATATGAGCATCCATATAGTCGTCATGAGCTTGTATACATGTTTATGTGCATATATGGGTAGGCACATAACTGCCCTGAGTGCACTAAGAGGCTTTACTGGCCCTGACCAGCCTCATCTGGGGTCTCCACTCACATGCCCTGCACGTGGGCTCTGGAGCCCTGCTTAAACTCTGCCCCGATCGGCAGTCCATGCCTGAGCTGTGTTGTAGGGGTGCTCAGCTCTGTGCACTGATTAAGCACTGAGTGCTCGAAAAGTAGTGCAGATTTCTGTAACAGGCAGCCAGACAATCAGACCAAACTGATTTTTAAACAAGTGTATTCAACGGACTGGAAGAAGCTAAGACAGAAGGGATCAAACACCATCAGCCCTGCAATGTCCTTTTTTGCCAAATGTTTTGAAAAGTTTAGAATTTGCTCTCACATCCAGATAGTATTACCACGGCAGCCTTCAGGCTCACAGTGTTAACTCTCACATGCTGTTTGTACTTGTCTAAGAAGCTGCAGGAACAGATAATACTTATCAGCTTACAGGCTCATTTATCCACTGATAACAGCGCACAACTTCACTGATTTCAAAGGAATTGCTTCAGTGTTCAGTAGGAGCACGTTTTGGATGTTTTAGCAAACAAACTTAAATGTGATTGTCCTCTGGCTGGTATTAACATACCTGGTATGTCACAGGGTGGATAGGGATCTTTATCCTCATCCTCTCCTTCTCCATATTCAGCAATTGTCACCTGGAGAAAAGAAAGGGATGCACAAGAGGAAAAACAAATTTAAATATAGCTTGGAATATAAAGTGTAACAGAAAACAAACCAAATAAGCCTATAAAGTCAGGAACATGATCCCTATGGTTCACCTGAGTTTTTTTAGAACAGGGTAACTGAGAACAGAGGAGAGCTGACAGTTAAATACATCTTTTTAAAAGATGATTATTCTATAGTATCCACTTTCTTCTGGCTGTGTAGATCACAATGAGAACATAACCAATAGGCTTGGGTAAAAAATACCAAGAAAGTTTGAACATTCTAAGAGTTTATCATTCACTAATCTCTTCCATTAGATTTCTTAGGCAAAATACCTACGTGGATCCTAAAATAATGCCACATTTTTCTAACATTAAGTATTTCATGCTGTAAGAGCTTCCCTTCTCAGGATATCCTGAAACCAAAAGGATTTTCTGGGTTAAGAGATTCTGTGAAGATGCAAAGCATCACAACTAAGTTTCCTTTCCCTAGAAAAAAATGTAGGTATGATGGGTTCATAAAAGCAATCGTACAATGCACAGTAGTCTTCAAAAGTACCTCCTAGCAAAATTAGTAAAACTGCTTCTTAGAAAAGACACAATTTTTAGAATAAACACCTTACTATCCTTGGGCTTCTTTTGGTCACCTTCCAACTTCTCACTTTTCTTATTTTCCAGACTCTCTTTTCTACAAAAGAATACAACAACAATTACAAAGCATGTCATGTAAAGACAGAAGATTTTAAGTGAACTATATCCATTCTATGAAAAGTTAAGAGAACATATCTAAAACCATATAGTAAAATACTTAAAATTATTTGCACAGCTTCAGGTGTCAGAGCAATAAAAACTACTCCATTTGAATGCAATGATCCATTTAAAAGCTCATAATTTTGGACATAATTCCAGAAGCTAATAGCTAAAAAATTCCATGCATGATCATTACTCCTTTCTAGAGGTATAAACTGTGCCCTTGGACTCATACAAACAACTTGTATTGACTTTAATAGGCCTGCACTGATTTCAGATGAAGGTTTTCGTTTTGTCTATATAAGGCTTAGAGAACTGATTCCACTGGGAGTTGTGCACTGGTAACAACAGATGCATTCTTGTTCTAATTGTGCAATAAATCCTACCATTGCAATGTTTAACTATCAGTTGGTTTATCATTATGTCCTTAATTCACCCCATTTTCCCAATTACTACGCAACTTTTATTTAAAATCATACTTATTGTGTCTAATTTAAATGTTAGATAAACCCTTTCATTTTTTTCTTGAGTCCAATAAGTTTTGAAGATGGTAAACACATCTATATAAAAGAAAATCCTTATGCAAGAATTAAGTACCCTCCTCCTTCCCTCTCCTGCTTATTCAACATGCTTATGCTATTTTACCTCGCATTCTTCTTCCTTTCCTTCTCTTCAGCTTCTTCTTTCTGAGCTGTATTTAGACTTTCAGCATCTGCCAAGTTATCCACAGCAATGGCCAAGAAGACATTTAGCAAGATATCTATTCCAAATCATTTTAAGGACATTATGCCTTACTATACTTGTTTGATTTATTATCAGCGTAAACACTGACAATGTGAGAGATATAAAACACACGTTCCCAACCTACAGCAGAGAGATTTGTGATGCTGGAGTGTAGTTCAAACACTCATTCAACGGACTAGATTAATACTGGGTGTAAAGTGAGCAGAGATCCATTAGGGTCACTGATTTTAAAACAGCAGAACACGATGTATTTTTTAAATAAATGAAATTCAACTGTATGATAGCCTGAGCAAGTTTCAAATATGAAACATGGTGTATTAAAAGCGAAGACTGTTCAAGCATTTTGAAAAACCTGTTTTTATAATGCACTATCTTCTGTGTCTACAACAGTCTATAATAAATTCTGTACTTCAGTCCACATCAGTTAAGTACAAATACCGACAAAAGTACTGTATAGTACAGAAAATAGAACGGGTTTGCCCTTTTATCACCTCCTGACCTTTTAAGAACTTTTGAGAATGATGCTAGTTTCTGTTGCTTTATGAGGCCAGTGAAGTATTTCCAGTATGCTGAAGGCAGAGAAGGGGAATGCTTCAGCAGATGTAATCCTAACTGACTCAACATTTCTCTGCACAGATTTCTCTCATCTGGTCCCTGCACTGTACATTGGATCACTGGCTCCACTGTCAGTGTATGTCAGAATTAACAGGGCTATATCAAGCATCAAAAGGATGAACGGGAAATTACTGCCATTGAGATCAGACTACATCCATGCATTTTCAGAGGGAGAGATGTCAAACAGAGACAAGCAGGTAGAACAAGGCGGTTATCCTGCTGAAGCAAGAAAGAAAAAATTCTTTGGTTTCTGCCAGTGTGGTGGCTGGAGATGGACTCAGAGATCACTGGAGTCTCGTTCATGAGGGAATGAGTGTACAAATAAAAGTGTTTAAAGGACTTTGCACATGCAGAAAGCGCTTGCATACCCATTGCAATTTACTCCCTCCTAGAGAAATTTTGCATATGTCTCCAGCACACAGCCCCGTTTAGAGATGTTTCCAGTGACAGCAAAGGATACAGTTACCACAGATGAAGAGGATAATGAAATATATACAGACTATCATGCCCGACGATGATGGGCCACCATATGCCATTATGCCATCATACATAACAGCATTCCAGTCTTCACCTGTTAGAATCTAAGAAGCATATATATTATTAGTAACTCAATATCAAAAAGATCAATAGAGAATTAACTTTCCTCTGACCACAATACACAATAAGGCTAAGCTTCTGTATATATAAAGCAATACCATAATATCTTCATGCATTGTTTTAAAATTTCCATTTAAATAAGAATGTCCTGAAAGCCTGGGTTTAACTCTACTAGCTTTTATTTTATGCTATGTATTTACATCACTGAACTTCAAAGGCAAAAATAAGCCTGTAATTTTATTGATGTTGGCATGCAAAAGTAAGAGCCTTGATTTTCAGTAATGCCACATAGGTAGTAATGGCCACAAATGTTCACTCTTGAAAATCAAGTCAGTATACATTTTAAGATTCTCTCTCTCTCTTTTTTTTTTTAAATAATGGCCACATATCTTTTCTAGTGTATGCCTTTTGTTACTCCTGCGAATTAGTACACCCAATTTAATTTTTAATGGGGACTGACCACTTTATCATAAATTATATAATACACATACCACACACATACACTACTACTATAGCTTTTGAAGTGGTAGCTGTTTTAAACTGAATGGAGTTCAATGCTGTTGGGAGAATTACATTATTTTCTTCTTGGCTATTGTTTCACGTAATTTGATAGAAGTCTAAAAGAATTTTACAGAAATCTGTTGATTAGTTAGAAGGATAGTTTACAAGAAGGCAACTCCACTTTTTCTGTCCTACAACAAAAATTCTGAGTATTACAATGCAGGTTATAGAGACACTTCATAAATTTCTAAGTAACTTCTTAAAAATTATCAGTTCTATCCTGAGAAAACATGTAATATTGACTCTCCTTCCAAGTAATTAAGTGGTTGTTCAAGAAAATTATATGCCTGCCAAATTCTGAAACTCATTTTTGGAGATCTAAACTTATCAATCTGATTTTCATTGTTGCTGAGCACCCAACAAGTTGGTTGCACCTGAGTGTATTCTAAAACTGAAGGAAGCCTCATTCCTTTGCAACCGCGGCACCCTAAAATCTGAATAAAATCCAAATCAGCTGAGTTTGAAAGTACAGCCTTCATTTTTTACAGGGGCAACTTCAGGTCAAATGTGGACACTATTCCTCTTAAGGAAATTTATCATTAAGATTTCCTCATGTTAAAATTACATGGAAAGATTTTTTGCTTGCTTTGGGCAGACACCAGATGAATCTTCTGTCAAAGAGATTGGAAGTTGATATAAAATTGAGTCTTTCAGGGTCAGCTTTAAACACTCACCTACAATGCCTGAAACCAAACATTGTGGTAATGTGCAAAGCTGAATGTGTAAATGACTAGAAAGATGAAACCACTTGGCCTAATACCAGTATCCAAATTGGGAAAACTGAAAAAAAGGATCACGCAATAGTGAAAAGTGAACTGTAAGTATGGTCCTATCTTTTCACAAGTACAGACAAGTTGCTCTAAAACTTTAATAAACCTGACAGTGTCTCTTTAAAGAAATTCCTACTGATTTTTATATTATAGTAACTGATATGACTCATATGCAAATATGCACTTTTACAATGCTTCTCATTTTTTCCTGCTTGGGAATAGCTAATATAGCTAATAAAGTTAAAGCAAACAACTTAATTAAAATAAAAATAACATTTCACTTCTTTTTCTAGTCATGTATTTTATAGACAAAGTAGATTGAATTTTGTGAAGTAATATGACAGTTATGTTGCATAGATAGATCAAATAAGACATGAAACAAATGGTACAAATGGTGCAGATTTACCAGAGTACTGAATTTAATGAGCAGAATGCTACTTAAAGTAAACTGAATAAATAGTATTCATGATTTTATTTTCAGGCAACGTGATCAGTTAAACAGTTTTGTTGATCATCAAAGGTAAAATGTTTCATACGGGATGAAAGAAAGTTACCTGGAATACAGTTAAAAGAGCTTGTGGAAAATTATCGAAGGTGCTCCGTTTTGTTTGAGTTTCATCAAAATTAAATTTGCCTCCAAACAGCTGCATTCCAAGCAACGAGAAGATTATGATGAAGAGGAAAAGCAGAAGCAACAGTGAAGCAATGGACTTCATTGAGTTTAACAAGGATGCTACCAAGTTGCTCAGGGATGCCCAGTGCCTATAAATTAAAATGCGTGTGTTAACACACACCAAAAAAACCCCAAACAAAACAGTAAAAGAGCAGCACGTGATGAAGTATTACAAACAAAATTACTGATAACCTTCAACTATCTGTAAAGTTAACAGCATTAGTTCATCTTACCTTGTTACTTTAAAAATACGCAGGAGACGAACACAGCGGAACACTGAAATTCCAAGGGGTGACATAATTTCCAACTCCACCAAAATAGTTTCAACAATACCACCGCATACAACGAAGCAATCAAAGCGGTTAAAGAGAGAAACAAAATAAGCCTGCAGGCCCAAGCTGTACATCTTTACTAACATTTCACAGGTGAATAAAGCCAGAAGAACTTTATTTGCGATATCTGGAACAAAATGTTAAAAAAAAAAAAGACATTCCTGAATCGTCTCATAGATCCCATTTTTATTTTAACATATTAGTACTATACTTTCTATACTAGTTCACAGTCTTTTTCTTAAGAAGAAAATACTGGGGTTTTTGTGTTGGACCATATTTGATGCCTAAGTGCAAAAAGTTAGACAAGGACATAAAGCTTCCTGCCACCTATAAACTATTCATCTTTTCAATCCATTGTGCAGTCCGTGGCTCTCAACTCACAGCTTGAGTCCACACTGTAACTTAAGCAACGCAGACCACAGCATGTTTTGCTGCACCAGTTACCCTTTCCTTCCTCATCTTTGAAGCGTGGTTTAACAAAAAAAGTACAGGTATTTACAGTTTAGTATTGTCAGTTATTTGCTGGTATACCATTAAGCTGTGTTACAGTTGTGGAAATCAAATACATTCAGTCATTGCTTGTATCTCCCTTTGGCTGGGCTGAATATCCTTCAGGACAGCAAACAACAACAAAATGAAAAAGTACAAAAGTAGGCACTGACAGAATACAAGTATCCATGGTCAAAAACAGGACAAATAATTTTTTATTTTACCTTGGATCTGGGTCAGCCAGTCAGGTTGATTATAATGCTCCGATGAGATAGTTAATGTGTTCAGAAAGACCAAGACAATAACAAGCCAATAAAATGTGACAGATTTTACTGCGGCTCTACATTTTCTTCGGTTAAATCGATTCCAGCGACGCCAGCGTCGACTGAAAGTTCAAATAAAAACAAATTTATTATTAAACAGAAAACACGCACAAACTTAAAGAGGGTTTATTCTGTGTAGGATATGTAGTGCAAGTACATATGTGTGAGCAGGCGTATGTTCATAAATACGTGCACAATACTTAGTTGTGTAAATTATTACCAGTTGCAAATTAGGGAGTGCTGATTTGTTATTCCTTTTTTAGATTTCATTATAGAATTTTAAATATAAACCATAATTTTTGGAGACTCTAATTGCCTGTGACATAATTAGATTAAGTTGCATTTAACATTTCATTGAGAAACAAGGCAGATCTGTCTTCCCAGGACCCATACACTTAGTAGAGGTAAAGAAAAGCCAGTGAAGCAACTTAGAATTCAAATTACATTTAGACTGAAAATATAGGGTTTGAGTTAAACCACAGGCATAATTCTGGTAGGATGAAACAAGGTGGAAATGTTGAGGTCAACTTTTAGAAATCTACCCTATAATGTTAGAAATCTTTGTCAGCAACTCCTAGAGATTTCTACTGATGTGTCTTGAAATTGTGTCAGTGGGCAAAAGTTGTGAAATAAACAAGAGCGACAATCAAGGACAAATAAACATGCTCTATCTAGATATGAGTTAGATTCACAAGTGAGGGTATTAGCTTAGCTTTGGACTCATAAAACTAGATTTCTCAGTTTCATTTCTGGGAACTTTAGTAAACCAGTAAGTCTCCTTGGGTTGCATTTCCATTTGTGAAACAGGAAGAAAATACATTGCTGGGTCATAGGGCAAGAAGGATTAGGAAGCACTTGATATTACCTAAAAGGGAAGCATGTAAAATTTACACACCCAGAACTACAGCCGTGGACTCAGATAATAAATTTTAGGAACCGACAACTGCTTCATCCAAAATTCAAGGGACAGAGCAGGCAGACTCCAATGGAAGCTTGACCTAGCCTTAAAACAGCAAAGAACTGATGAGAGTGTGCATGTATAAGCTTCTTCCTCTATAGTTTTGCCATCAAGCCAGTCTAGCATGAGTCTTGTGATGGAAAGGGGTGATCTAGTCTCCTTGTTCTGCTCTCTCCTTTCCCTTTTGCCAAAACTAGCCCTAATAAAGTGAGCCAGACCTGAGAATTGACAGGTGGAAACCAATTTCTTTTCTTCTGGGTTGATTTTAGCTTGTCAGTTGTCTGATCCAATTCATTGTACTCCCGCATCACAGAAAGAGCATGAAGAATGAGTGGCTGAGACAGGGTAAGAGCACTGCAGCCCTTTTGGCGGTACCACAAACGTGGAACAATGGCTTTTGAAAATTCTTGCCAATAACTAGATTAATTTCTTCATATTTTTGATGTCTGAATTAGCAGGTATTGTTTTTAGTATGTATAAAATTAGAAATGCTTTAAATCTGCCTCAGACAGTACAAGCAATATGCAATAACACCACCATAAAAATAACAGCTTAGCATCGCATTCAAGCATTAACTGAGTTTTCCTTATGCACCTTAAATTTGTATTTGTAGTAATAGAAACTAGTACTGGTTTCAGACATCGGTACAAAGTTGTTTCAAGCCTTTGCAGTATTCTAACCTTATAAAAGAAAAATATCCTGTCCTGACCTAGAGCAACATGGTATTCAAGAACATTCCTATCTTGACAGTCCCCTGCTAAACAGTGCTAGGCCCATGGCCATCATCAGGATGGCTCAACTCCCTGGGTAGGTAAAACAATCTCTTTTTTTTTTTTTTCCATGCTTACAGAACATCCTCTAAATGAGACAAGAGTGTTATGAGACAAGAGTAATATTGTTTGGATATCTCTACTCATAAGAGCCAAAAGCAGTCTCAACATGTGTAGCTTATAGCTCTCTGAAGCCAACGGGGCTTGATTTCCCCAAAAAAGGTCTGTAAAATCAGTGACAAAACACTGATGCACATACAAAAATGCTGCCGAAGGCACTCACATGTAGTAGCATATGAATAATATAAGCATATGTAAAACGCCTGCAGAAATAAAGCAAAAATTCAAAAAGGAAAATCAGAAAGGAAAACAGGAGTAATTTTCTACCTTCTTTAGACTGGTACAAGTAAAGAAATAAGTAGTGACTAGCAGACTGAAGTAGATGGCCTGTTGTGCCAGGAAAACCTGCAGCTATATAAAATAGGAAAATAAATTACGCTATTTTCACTCCACAGTTTTCTATTTTTTAGTACCTCCCCCCCCTCCTAGTTTTAACAAAATAGCGTAATTTTTTTCTGGAAGAATGAAACATACCCTTGTATTTTGAAGAGAAATTCCATTTTCATAAATTTGCAATGATATAATATTGCTTTCATGAAATTATCAAGCATTTTTCACAAAATATAGCAGTTGAATAAATATTAAAATCACAGAGGACACTTTCAGTTGACAGCTTGTTACAACAAACCAAATTATTCACTGCTTTTGTTCTTATTAAATAATTTATCACTTTTTTCTTCATAACTATTTATGAGAAAATAATTATTCTTACAAATATGTACTCAAGTCACTTTCATTCACTCGGGGATTCATGTTTAGGTGGTCCTTAAGGCCCCAGTCTTAACTGTGAATCCACACATGGGAAATCCAGCCTTACATTGAGTCTAACTGAACTTGATGTCAGTCAGTCTTGCATAATCCATGAAGTTTAGTTTGTTTACTTGCTATTCCTGTGTGTTTGTGTATTGCTACTAGACCTATGCAAAGGTAGGAACGTTCATTTTCAGATTATTCTGTATCAGCAGCCTTTCATTATAATATGGTATTTTTCTAAACTTGACTTTCTGTTTAGAGCCACATGCATAATTCCCTGTATCTGTGAAGCTGGAGTGCCTCATTTTCACCAGTAAGCTCACAGAGAAGTAAATATTAACGCCCAAGATGAATTCTTCTGTAATTGTGAGTGCTAACATTTGTGCAGAGACCCTACAATTCACTACTCATATTTATAAAATATGAGACAGAAGAATTGCACCAGAGCACTCGCTGATTGTGAAAAAATAGAAGCCTTTGAGATTATTTTTCCATTCCTCATTTTTGCAGTTACAGGATTCAGGGCATAGTACCAGCTTTTTAGCATGACTTGAAGGTTAATGTGATCATATAATCATGCTGACAAATGAGGAAGCAAATTTTTATGAAGAGGGATCTTCACAGGAGACAATGTGCACAAATCTCTTCAAATAGCAGACCTCCACCTTCCTCTAATCATAGCTCTGTCACTTCCATGTGAGGGGAAAAAAAGCCAGTTGTTCTAGGAGGAAAACATTTCAAATTCCACCTGGAAGATTACAAATATGCAGCACAGATCATATTTACCCATATATATCCTCGTATAAAGTGAAGGTGTATATCAATCACACATAATAAACTGGCAGATAATTGCTGTATCTTGCTAGGACGTAATTCTCTTGACCAAGTACCCATCTGACTATATAAAAACATATTTCCAAGGATTAATTTCTAACTTCACTTGTGGTACAAGTAGGCTAGCTTGCAGTAAAAAATGTTTTAAAAGGCAAAGACGCTGACGGTCAAACTGATATCCTTGATAAGCTATGTTCCGATTTAATTTGCCCTGAAACAGTGTACTGCCATTGAAGAATAACATTGCAAAAGCTGGAGTGGGGATCAGGCCAGAAGAATAAGAATTAGACCAAGATTTAGCATTTGGCTTCAAATGTGCGAGGACATCCCTGACATCTGCGCACTTAATCTAAGGCTTTGCTGCAGAATTGAGACTTTCAGTATTTTAGGTAAACAGAGCTTTTTAGAAACTAACGATTCAAATGAAAAACATCAAAATTACATTCTTCTGACATATCAGAAAAATGAATTTTGCAAATATGAGATGTTCAGTATCCAGAAGCAGTTGGATAAGAACTGTGGTCTGCAGATTGTTACAGAGACAGAAGAGCAGACACATTCTGCTCTTAGTTACATTGCCAAGCCAGCAGTTCTTCCAAGTGATTTTTCTCTCTAATAGATGTCAGCTGTTTTTAGGTATCTGGGGCATGGTGCAAGCCACATCTGTTTGGAAGACAATGGCACAACTATAATTTTGAGCTCTGTTGCCTCTAAACTATTCCTCACATGGAATCACTAGGTTAAATGGGATAGAACTTTCCCCAGTGTTGCAAGTAAAGACATGAAAGTTGAAGGGGGAATTCCCATTACCAAATTCAGCTATAAAAGTTTAAGTACGGTGGAAGACCTCAAGCAGCTGCAGACCCCGTCAGCACTTCCAAATGAGACACCAACATCCCGTTGCCAATTGCCACAACTTCTGTGAACAGATGCAGCTATATATGTATGAATGAACTTGTGTGTGGCTTGTGTTTTTTAATGGCACAAGAACAGATTCTGATCAAAATGCTCATGCAAAAGACATTTATGACAGTGGCAGAATCTAGACAGCTGGAGATACTTTGGTGACTTTCCAGCTTGCAAGTAAGTTTTCCTTCATACTGATGTCTTGATTATGAACTATGACTGTAGAGATGGACAGAAGTGACTGCTTCTTACTCACTGCTTGGGACTATTTAAAACATCAGGTTTGGGTAGAAATTTTCTTTTCTCAAAGATGATGTAGCAGCTTTCATTTAATGGAGCTTCTGGAGTTCACTTTTTCCTTCAAATATGAATAATGGACATGGTTCAGAATGGAGGCATTACTTTGCTTTCGTTGTAATGCTTCTGCGAGTCCCCACTGTGCAAACAGACCAAATTTGCAGAATGTAGTGCAACAGCAATCTATTGCGGTGCCTGGTATTTGAAGCTTCATGCAGCTACTTCCTATTTGAGCTTCTCCTTTCAAACCGGCACGAGCAGGCTTCACAATAATACACAGTATGCTATAAGGTTGATTGGAGAAAATCTCATGATTCAAAACAACCATGCTTGTTTGGGATTCTCAGCTAATGAAATACTAAACAAATCGCTCCATTTGTTCTACTGTTATGCTAACTGGAAGCAATGGCAAGAGAAATTACAGACCAGTAGCACACTGAATTGCTTGTCAATGTTAAGCTAAAAGAAGTCTCATCTCATAATTCTCATGAAGAGTTAAGCTCAGAGGTCCACATCGACATAATTGGTCTTTTCAGTTGGTGTAGCTAAGGCCATTTTCTGTAGCAGAAGGCATGTGAGAAATGATACAGCTTTTATAACTAATGATGAAACTTCTGAAAAGTTAGCTGTGTATTCACTATCATCCTGAATGGCCAGATCTCCATTGGTCACAGTCTTCAGCAGTGAGGCACATTTATATGCTGTCGGCAGTTTGCTGGATGAAAGGGGTGACAAAATAAAGCTTGGTCACAGCGTCACATGAAAAAACTCTCAGTGTAGAAAAGCACCAGTTAACTGTTGCCTGGGAGCTCTTCTTCAAAAAAATAAAAGCAGACTATTCAGAAGGAACACAAGTCCACTCCAACTGCTTGCAACTGGTCAGCGCTGGTAGGTCATTAGAGCTAGTAAGGCTAGTAGAATAAACCTGGGTATGCTATTCCTCTTCATTGCTGCAAGGAGAATACACTGCTGTTACCAATTAATTCCTTGCTATACATCCAAAACTGAAATCAGCTTTACTAGGGTGAAAAACTTGGAATTATTCCAGATGTTGCCAAAACTGCTGATGCCAGATGTTGCCAAATCTTCTTGATTGTCCCTTTTTCTCACTGAAAATTTTCTGTGAAAAATATTTATTCTGTGATTTGTCTGCAACTGTAAGAATGTCTTTGCCCTCCATGATTCACTAAGTCTACCACTTGATTACTTACCTTAAATCATATAGCTATCTTTTTTTGTTCCTTCATGGAACCTTTTTAAACAGAAAGACATATCTCTTATGTGTTGCAGTTATCCTTTCTAATTAACAAATACATGTCCTATAAAACTGGAAAATAAAATCAAAATAAAGAAACCTATTGGTTTTGTACCAGCATATCCAGCGTCTACAATATCAGGACTATTAATACTTAATTGTGTTTATAACACTTCCTTTCTGCACTCATACTTGAAAACAGAAGCTCATATTCCCAAATACTCCTAGGAAGTGAAAAGAGAGCCACAAATACCAGCAAAGCAAATCAGGGAGCTTGACTTCCTAGAGTGTTCATGGATACTTTACTTTTGTATTCACCAGTAACTGTTCGGAGGAATTTTCACACAGTAAAATTTAAAGTATGATAAATAAAGAATAACTATATGAGATCATCATGATGCAGAAATAGTCACAAGGAAAAAAAAGTGATGAAGAGAGGAAAATACTGACCTGAACTTGGATTTTGAGATGGTTTGACTAAAAGAAAAGGAAAACATATTTTTTAAAATGTGTAAAATATAATTAACACAAATACATTCTCTTTAGAATTTTTCAAATCAATACATTGAAATTACATATACATAAAACCAAGCTTTTAACAAAATGCATCATGACTGCTGAAATTCTATTGTCTATTATTTATTTTCTGAAACACCATTCCTAAAGCTTTGCAAACTTTCTAAGTAAAAAAAAGGAAATCTCCTTTAAAACTAAGTAAATAAACTGCTCATGTGGAAGCTGCTTGGAAGTCATGAAAATCTGAGCAAATAAATAGGAAACACCATGGAATATAGAAACACTCCTATACATTCAGTCATTGCCTAAAAAAATATCTATTCTCTAGACCATGCACAATTTAACAGAAAATGTTTCTTTTTACACATTATAGGGGGCTTCCATTCTTCTCTTCTTATTTTGGACAATAATAGTATTTTATAAAAGCTTTCAGGAAAACATGAGTCCACTGGAAGTTCAGCTGAATTGTTTTATATCTTCTTAACTTGAGAATTTTAGGAGTGCTTTAATACTCTAATAATTGGTCTATATTAACTACTGAAAGGCAAAAACACCCACAAGTGTCATACAAAGCTTAACTATTTGAAAGCAATTTTGGCTAAATAAACAACAGGGAATGAATGATTCTTTTAAATTTTGAGATGAAGAGGGCGGGTATCTGAAAACATCCATGTACTCACCATAAACTCCCACAGCATGCTGGATTCTCTCCTTCTCCACTCACATTCTCTGTGTTCACTGATTCAGTTTCACTGGTGGGCATGCTTGCTGTTAGGAGACAGAAATTGCTTTAGATTCATAGCCAAACAAGGCATTACACAGAACGTGACCTCCTGTTCTATTGCAAGAATGTCTCCACTTTTTGCAGGTCTAACGAGAGCTTGGAAGATCTGAGGAACAGCAGATGAAGTTAGACACTTCATCAGTCCTCCTCTTATAATAAAAGAAAGCACACAGAATTCCAGAGTGTATAGTAGCTTTTTTGTTTCTTCTCAATGATTCAACATTAACTGTTGAAAATGCACTACAGAATATAATGTAGAGCAGTTTTGTAACAAAGACCATGCTACTCCTAGTAAAGAAATAAACCTGGGATAGATTTTGTAACCCTTCATTTTAAGAAGTATTCTGTTAACATTTTGGAGGTGCTTATCAGTTTATGCGCTGTTAACATGCTCACTAATTCCAAGAAATGTCATCAAAAAAACCCTGAAAATAGGAATCATCACACACTCTGACCATACTGACAACTCTGTTCCTTTACCTCCATTATGAATTATCAAAGCAAGATGGTAGAAAGTAATTGTGGCTACAAATACACTACATGAGCAGACACAAAGGAGCACTGGGAATGGCAGAATGGGTACTACAAAGGATGATTAGAATTACTAGTAATAAAAAGGGGATTCTTTCTTTTGTTACACAGTGAATTACTGTAGAAACAGCAGATCATTATGGAATAGTTAGCAATTGTAGCTAATGGATTTTTAGACAAAACTCATTTGCAGATTGGTCATTGCTATTTAACTTCAAATCAACCGAAACACAGGGGGAGGACAACATATGTCAAAAGGTGTTAGGAAATGATGAACAGCCAAAGTTCTCCGTAGTTTCTGAACATGACTGCATGAAGAAGAACAAAGTACCAAAGGCAGGGGTGGGAGGGAATCTTTGTCCCTAATGAAGCCAATGTCAGTTCTCCTAATTATTAAATACAACCAGAATGCTACTCTGTTTCAGACAAGGCTATTGGTCTAGCTCTATTAGTGACTTACAGGTGCTGTGTTACAAAACAGCAGAAGAAAAAAAAGAACCACAGACGGTTCAGTTTATATTAGAAACTCAGCTACCATTACACTGTAATTTATATAACAAAAGAAAAACTTGACAGAAGTACTGAGAAAGGCACCATGTGGAAGCCTAGCTCCAGCAATGCTAGCAAGTTTTAATTAAATCTTTAGCCACCAGAAAACAGCAACAACACCACATGCCACAACCACTCTCGCTAAGGCAAGCAACCTGGCAAGTCCTGAAAAGACTCAATTTCATGTCCACTGCTTTTTAAGGGTGGTGTTCATTGGGCAAAGTACAGCACACAGAATGAACTTTTGAAAGACCATCCGATCTCAGTAAGGCCAGCTTTGAGATCTTTAAACTGGTCCTCCAGTATTCAAAAGAAGATACCACATTTTCTCTATTCTTTTTTCACCTTTTGCCATTATTTTACTGGCATTCTTCTGGAAAGATTATCTAGATTTCTAGATATCAGCTCTATTCAATTATGGTAACTGGTTTCAAATAAAAGAATGCTTGCATTAGGCAATATGAACAACCCATACAGCATGCAGCTCAATACTTTCTAAGTATATAGAAAACAGGTCCAATACATCCACTACTACATTTTATTTCTGCAGATAAGAAAATAGATTCTTTTTCTCGTAATGTTCACTATTTACTCTAAACAATTTTGAGATTTTGGAGCAGGGATTTCAGACTTCACTCCAAGACATAACTAATGCATAGCTAAGAGCAAGTCAGTGTCCGTCGGTATTGATATGTCCCAGCCAGATGGATTTGGAAGAACTAAATTCCATAATCCTAAAATACGACAATTCAATGTCACTGCAGAATCCAGAAGCAGGCTAAATTACAACCTGAATTACTGAAATATGGTGGCAAGTATTATTGTTGGAAATGTTTTCTTTTAGAAAGTACATAATTAATATTTTAATCTGGTTCAAGTTCAGCTATGCATTTTTGATCCATAGGCTCATCTCATTTCCGCACTGATGCGCCTTGGGTTGCTTTCTGGTTACACATGCTGAAGGAAAATTGCTGCAGAAGTGGAGCGATCTGCACAGCTAGTCAGATAATCACTAATAACCATTAGAGAGAATCTTACAATGATTAAAAAAGGTACTATAGTGGCAAAACTTTAGATCAAACTTGCAAAATGGTCATCTTCTGTCTGCTAGTAACATCCAACCAATTCAATGAGCTCCAAAATTCTCCCAATTCTTTCTCAAATCAGTATATGGATTTTCTGAATCCTTTACACCAGATCTTTGAGGTAGTCAAACAGGAAAACAGAATAAAAACAAATTCCCAGAGGCAACATTATCATTGCAAATTCATCTCAAATTTTCCTAATTCTGCTGTAAGTCCAGAAAAACACATCAGAAAGAAGTGGTGCTATCTATTCTGACTGTGAAGCTCCTCAGGGTAAATTTATTTTAAAGGGGGTCTGCCTGGAAGATGTTCTGCATGATACCATAGCGAGGTATCTGTTTTCATAGTGCAGATTTAATGTTGATACTATCAGCAATCATTCTTATAGGTTCTCTCTTTTTATAGGCAGCCTATGGAAAGTCAATACAAGGTTGAATGGTTGCATAGCAGTGGAAAGAGAGTGAAATAATCAGTCTTCATTACAGAAGCATCACTGAACCAACCACTTCTAGCCAGAACGATGACACTATGAATCTTGGGAATGTTGTATAGTCTACAGATATGGTGCTTTTAATAGAAAAAAGAGGTAGAGGAAATACAAAGAAAAATATTTAGGGTGGGATTTCCAATCTATTGGTAGTCTAAGTTTGAGAGCCTCAGATCAGCTTAACAGTGTCACAAGTACCAAAAGAAATAGGCCACTGATTTGTACTCCAGAAAAATCTTACTCATAAAAAGGTATACTTGCCCTGCCAGGCACAAAGGAAACCAAGTCATTGCACACATACTTGAAAATGCTTTTGACTAGCAAGGTCAGGTACTTGTAGCGAGACAACATTTGTGGCTGGTAGACAACAGCAAGTTTGCGGCCAGTTCCGTGCTACTTCATGTCTGACATCAGACCCTGAACCTGCTAGTTTAAAGGCTATGTTGAAACACATATCCATAGTAAAACTGCAACCACTGTCTTTTAGCAATTTTTATTGAAAAATTATGCCAGCCTGTAAAGTTGTGCGAGCTGTTAGACAATATATGTAGAAGTTACATAAATGATTTCAAGTAGACTCAGTATTTGTAGAAAATGAGTCCATTGGGTCCTAGCAATTTCTGACTTAATGTTCTGCATTCTGTAATGCAACTGGATCAGATTTGTCGGCCTCAGTCTGAGCCACAACAGTGATTCTTAGCACAGCAAAGAAGTCAGTTGCTTCAGTAGAATTGTCATAGGTAGGATTAAAACTAGATCTCCCATTTAGTACAACTGTGATTATGTCAAATCAATACGTTTGCCAGTACTAAAAGAGTGCAGATTTGAAAATAGCTATCATATCCTAAAACCCTTGTCCATCTCCATTGTGAGTGGGAAAGAAATTGAATAAAACACGAATTACAGAAACAAAACCATCAATAACAAGAGGAGATACAGTAGAAGTTTGTTATGTTTTGCTAGATTCTACATTAAAAGTATTATAAATAAATAGTAAATATTATCATCATACTGTTGTAAGCTTACACTATAATCCTTTATAAAGCTTGCAAAATACTTTGATTTATTTTTTCACAGGTGAATTTAAAATACTTTTTTTTATCTGGTTTGCTGACTTTTGAAAAAGAAAACCTATGTTTCCACCAGAGCAGTGACAAAGACGCTTCAGTGAAAATCTAAACAAATTAATGACTATGCTTGAGGAAGGTAGAGCACTGCAGCACCAGCCTATTTCAGACATGCACTGAAAACAGCAGAACCGCATGCACAAGTGTCTACATGTTAAAGATATAGATGCCTTTGTTACAGAAAATGCATACAGTATGTGCTTTCAAAAGCTAACACATCAAATGCACTATTGGCACAAAAGAAAGTTCAACTGCAAATCAGAACGTGTTTTACCATGTTTATTAGAAGAACGGCCAAAGCAACTAAGTCTGCTTTTCTTCTTTTCTTCCATTAAGTCAGCCAATGTAACCCCTTGGTGTTAAGGACATGTAATCCCAGCATTTAAGCAGTAGATGGCAGCAGTTGCAACGCAAAAAATAAAAACGTGTCCATGTGTACAACACAAGCAATGTTAGGCAAAACAAACTGAAATCACCGGCAGCATAACTGTACAGAGCTAAATCCCTCACCTCTCACAGATTTTTGCATTTTGAGATAAATTGGCAGTGCTCTGAAGTAAATGGAAAGTTTTCACTGACTTCAGGTTAATAGGTATTGATTCATAATAAAGACTTACGACTTTTACTAAAGGCATATTTACAATTCTAGTAGTTAAAAGGAATTCCGTTATTCAACAGCACTGAATACCTGTCTACTATCAGCAGAGTGTATGAATACAGAGGGTTCATATATAAATGACATGACTTCACGACTTTTCTGGTTAGAAGTTTTAAAATGCTGGGGGTGCAGGAACCTAAACTACATTTTCAAAGGATAATGTAAGTAGCTATTAATCACTGATTTAACTGCGGTTTAAATCTGTACCTCTTCCCACCATAGAAAGAAGAGATCTTCTTTATCCTAAACCCAGAGCTCTTCCACATTGTTAAAGAGCATTATGGTGATCTTTCATCACCATAAAGCAGCAGTAATCTTGATCATCCAGAGCTTTACATATCTGAAGTAGGGACATAGCTGCCTGGAAGCCTCCAAATGATTATTCTGCCTATCTTGTGACCCAGCTCCACTTTATGCTTCAAAGACACTTCTAGAAACACATCACCAGTGTATTTGGACTAAATTTATTTCCCAGGCTTACTACTCAAGATTATTAACCTGGTGATAACTAGCTAAATTTCACCTGACTTCTAAACAGGCAGCTCATTATCATAACTATGCTCCTAACCCAAGAGCTTCCCATGGAGTAACCGGACAGATAGTTTGTGCTGTCTCTCATCATATCTCCCCATGCAATGCGATATGCAGCAGAGCATGTCTTGAGTGCAAGGAGGTGGAGCAACTCAGCAATCCTTCCTCCTTTACACCCGGTTGCTGCTGATATTAAAAACTAAATTTCAAGTCACACATTTAAGCACACGCACACACAAACCCAGAGGAGTGCTAGAAGATTGCCTATTCGCTGGAAATTTCCACTCAAAACACATACGCATGCCTGAAATTAAATTACTGGGATTTGTTTCGAAGTTCTTTTAATTACTTTTCTCCTCCTATTTTTACACTGTAAGTGTCCTCCAACTCTTAACTTACCCTAAAATTATATCTTTAATAGTTTAAAGCCAAAAGCTCTAACTCAATAACTATGCAAACAAATATTTTTGATTTACGAGAGACCTGTATGACCTAGAAGCTGTTTAATGAATGCCAAAGCAAATGGTTCTTATGCAGCATATTAACAAACATCCAGTTTGAACAGGATGCAAAACGTTCCTCAGATTTCACCTACAGACTTGCAAACCAAGACCATCAGCACCACAGCTGACAGCATGGTTGTCCAACGCTCTGTGCAAATTCGGCATCACCCATAATTCTGCATGACAGTCTTGTACAAAGTGTATTTACTCCATAAAATGTGCAATCTTTTCCTTCTCAGTCTTTGGATTTTATACTGATACTCAAACCCACAGTTTATGTATTCCTTCCACACAACATTAGTAACCAAATATAGTGAAGTCTTTGGCTTCTTTTGCTCTGCTCTAGCTAAAAATTGTTTGTGCTACAGATTTTCATATAAACATAAATTATTCATTTCTGGGTGATGCTGGCATCAATATCAACCCACAAGCTGCTCTCCAGCCTCTCATAAAATCACCTTGTTTCCTTCCAGTCAGTAACACAGATTCATACCCCACTTTCACTGGGAACTAAAAGACTAATAAAATTCTGAAGCTCAAAAATACAAAGATTTTTTTAAATTTGACTACATGCAATACAGAGATAAGCTTAAAATCAGATACCTCAATATCAAACCACATAATTTTCACTATTTTGCTACTTCTGAAAAGTTTAAAAGAATACTTCACAATAAATTAGCAGCACCAGAAACAAAAAAAGAACAATAATAATGTATTAATAAAAAATTATATTCTGAGTTGCCTTTGACAAACCACTTGTAGATGTATTTTCCTAGATATACTCAATGGTAGTTCAATGAATAAATATCTTGACTTTCCGGAGTATTAAATGAATAATAAGGTGCTATTTAGCATTAATATATATATGGAAATTTGGACTTTAATCTTACATTTAGTATTAAATTATAAACCACATCCTGAATCCATGTTCTTGTTTATGTACAGCACTAAAAGTTATGAAAAATTTAACCGCTACTATGTAAACATGGCTAAGAGGCTAAAATCGTAGAATGGTTTGGGTTGGAAGGGACCTTAAAGATCGAGTTCCAACCCCCCTGCCATGGGCAGGGACCCCTCCCACCAGACCAGGTTGCCCAAAGCCCTGTCCAACCTCACCTTGAACACTTCCAGGGAAGGGGCATCCACAGCTCCTCTGAGCAACCTGTTGCAGCGCCTCACCACCCTCACAATAAAGAATTTCTTTCTTATATCTAGTCTAAATCTGCCCTCTTTGAGTTTAAAGCCATTGCCCCTTGTCCTATCACTATGTGCCCTTGTAAAAAGTCCCTCTCCAGTTTTCTTGTAGGCCCCTTCAGGTACTGGCAGGCTGCTCTCAGTTCTCCCCAGAGCATTCTCTTCTCCAGGCTGAGCAGCCTCAACTCTCTCAGCCTTTCCTCACAGAAGAGGTGTTCCATCCCTCTGATCATTTTTGTGGCCTCCTCTGGACCCACTCCAACAGGTCCATGTCTTTCCTGTGCTGACGGCTCCAGAGCTGGACACGGGACTCCAGGTGGAGTAACCTCTGCTAAATTGTTACATTAAAATATTGCTGTTATTCAAAATTTCTGACACAGAGAAATCAATTGTAGCGCTTACAGTTGTTGCGATATCATGAAGCTAACATGTTCCTTTATGTTAGGATTCAGGTCAGAAGCACTAGAGGACCACTATGGCATAAAAAACTTTTTGTATAATACACTGTACGCTACTGTTGAATAAATACATTGTAATAAGTGATAATTATATTTCTTGATGTCAAACAAAAATCCAACAAGATTTCATTTATTTCACACTTAGTTAATACATCTAGTAAAAAAGATTTTATATAGTTTCCCTGGATATCAGAAAGAAAGATCCAGAATGTAATTTCCCTACTTCAAAACTCAAAAAAATCCTCATTATTAGCACAAGGTTATTTCCTGACCATAGTTTTGGCCATATTTTGTAAGCTTTTTATATTATTATTATTATTTCTATTGCATACATCCACAGGCAAACACATATTCTTCTTGACTAAGGATTTATCATGATACTTAGTGGCACATAGCTCGTATGCACCCACTTTTTACAGAACACAAGTAAAGCAAAGTTTTTAAGTCTCAGTAGTGGTTGAGTGCAGACAATGATTCGCACATGGACAGCTCAGAGCTGAATTTTGTTGTTAATACTCTGAATTATCTTCCATGACTAAGTATCAACATATTAATGGACGTGGTTTCTCTACTAATGAACACTTATGCAAACTGAAAATCAGAAAGTGACATCAGATAGGCTGCATTCACCCCAGTGTAACACCCTTTAAAGCAGCCAAACTGTCCCACACAGCACTAGTACAGAATAAAGAACACGTACTGTTTCGTTTGCCTTCTTCATCAACCTCTTCATCATTCTCAGGGTCAATGTCTTCTGCCTGTGTAATCCAGTCTAAATATCCCTTCAGATCTTCTTCAAGCTGCTGTTTTTCACGTAGTTTCTGAAAGTCCCCTCGGGCCTTGGCTTTTTCTCTTTCCTTGGAAAATTCTCTATCAAATTCAGAAAAAGCAGAACAAAATACTGACTGCCAAACTCCCATGCATTTTGACCTAGGTCTTGACATTGCAGAATAATATACTAACATAGAAAATGAACTGAATAAACTACACCGACGATCTGAGAGCTTCTTTGAAAACAAGACAGTGGTGCAAAGAAGTTATGGCAAATTTCTACTCCACTACATCAAAACTTTCAGAGCTCTTATGATTTAATTGAAAATTAAACAATATTCTTGACTCTTCCCATACTGGAAGAGTACTCCATTCCGGTGTAATCGTGTCTCTGTGTGTGTCCCATTTAGTTATGTGCTCTTCTATACAGTTTTTAAAATTGGTTTTATCTAATGGCTACAAATAGAAACTGACTTTCATTAATAAAATAATTTCAGAGAAGTATTAGATTCAGTGAAAAACAAATTCTGGAAGCCAGTTCTAAAATCCTTCCTCTTCCAGCCAAGGTTTATTGGGCATGTCCAAACATATTTTTTTCAGTGCACAGTTCACAGAATTCCACTAATAAGCTCTCTTAATTATGTCATGCAGACACCTGTGCTGTTCAAGATCTGGATGTTTTGCCCTTTCGGTCTCTGTAACAGAACCTAGAAATCATGTTCTCACAGATCAGAAATGCATCCTTTTATATAAATTGAATCCTCTGTCTCATTGCCCCAATCTCAATACAATGTATCTGACTGTTTGTCTAGTCTAACTTCATGATTTGGGTAAATCCATAAATTATCATGGAATGATAATTAAAATAATTAAGTCATGCTCTTTGAGAAGCAGGTTGGATAAAATGGCCTGTTGAAGTCTCTTCTAAACTGAATTGCCCCACAGATCTTTGACTCTCTTAATGATATATGACTCAAGACAATTATCAAGTAAATTCTTGCACCACAACATTTCACATGCTGACATTATGACATTTCATGCAATACACAGCTCCAAACTTATAACTTCCTTCACTAGAAGGATCAGATATTTTCCGATTTATCCAAGTATCGATATGTATGATTAGGGGTAGGCAAGCATCTTTTGAATTGTATTGTAACTACGTAGCGATTCAGTATTTAAAATTAGGCTTGCTCTAACCTATTAATCTTATAATAGGGCTGAAATTATACCTAAAAAATGGCTATAGTAATTCCATTTATTATGAATTTACAAACCCTTTATTTATCATGAACTTTCATTTGAAATTATTCCCTAATTAATACACTCTTAAGGTGAAATTTATTAAAGCACTCAACAATATCCTTTATCAAGTGGAAAAAAATTAGGAAATTAGTGTAAGACTTGCAAAATGTTTTAACAAGCTGAACATAATAATCAATATGATGTTGTCCTGCTAACAAAATATAGCAGAGTAACAGAAAGCCTCATCATTTTTCAACACAGTATTTCAGTTCGGTGATAGACATTACTTATTTGGAATTGGAAAGGTATAATCTCTCCAGGGTGGGGTTTTTTTCAGATTTTATTGGTTTATTTTCAGTCTTCAAATGCATCTTCTAAACACCAATTTTCTGCTTTAACATTAGTAAATTTAAAAGAGTTAAGCTCTTTACATGCAACCATACAGACTTTGTTTTGGGTTTTTTTTGTTTTTGTGGGGTTTTTTTTTTTCCTTTTTTCCTCTTTTTCATGTTATATTGCAGCAGCTAAAAAGCTTGCTGTTGCAAAAGCTAAGAAGCAGGCACTACACTTTTTACAGTTGAGGACTCAATTCAGCAAAAATTCGGTTTGGCATGTGGAGATCATGCTGTTCCATCTGATGGCACTGTAACGAAGCTGAAGAATGCCAGTGCCTGCTCTGCATTTGCTACCCTTCACCCAGCATCCAAGGACAAGGTCCTTCAAAAGGCCCTCTCTTCAGAAAAATGCTCAAGAAAGAGAGAGCGCGCAATAGATCTCTCTCAGGGTTAATTGATTTTAAAACAAAAGAAAAATATTTCATGTTTTTGGCAAAGATGACAAAAGTGTAAAAGAAACGGTTTGGTTTATGGAATGCTGGGTTTAAGCTTCTCTCAGAGAGAGTATCAAAGAGACCGTCCTTTACATCCGATTGAGGCAACATGCTCATGACGCTCGTTCCACAGGCAACATCTTTGAAAAAAGAGCTATCATGGCATAGTATGAAATCAGAAGTAACGAGCCTTGCTGGCTTTTATTAAGTATTCATGTTTTGTTCAGTGAAGTCCTTCAGGTGTTTTTCATTAGGGTGAAGGATATATGATCTGTGTGGGTAAAGTAAAATGAAAGCTGCTGTTGTTCTATGGAGTGAAGTGAAAGAAGTAATTTAAAAATGAAACAGTTAGCAAGGCTAATACTTTCAACAGCACTACACCCATGACTGAACCACCTTTTACATTAAAACGGCTGCATGCAGAGAATTAAACACAGTTTTTTATATACACAGCTAAATATGATCTTTCCCTTTAATACACCACAGAAGTCAGACATTGTCTTTTTAAATGCTGCTGCAATTTATCAGTAGGGGGAGATGCAATAGTGCTTAATTTCCATGACATTTAAAAGTCTTATTTTTAAATCCTGACTGTTTATAAGGAAGTATAACACCTGAGAAGACTGCATTTTTTTAGGGGAGGAAGGAATACAGCTCTATGGTATTTTTTCTATCACAGTCACAATGAAGTGACATCTCTCAGGCACACATACGCATGTATTCCTTTTACAGACATACCACTAATAAGAAAGCGGAACTACACGGAATTGGAATGTAATGAGTTTCCTATTATCAGAACAAAAACATTTTTTCCAAAAAACAAGAAGTGATTTGGAAAAGATGATGAGGGTGAGATGAGGGAGAAATGTTGGCTCTTCAAAGCTTCTGACAAAGACACTTAGACAAGGCATTTGAGTATTTAGACAAAGATATGTAGACATTGGCTGATCTCCTGGAAGGAGGAATAAGACAGCTGCTTGTACAGTGTTTCATGGCTATGGAGAGCATAGGCAGTGTCCAGGGCAGAAAGAAAAATCTTGTGGCTATGTAGGCAGCATAGGTACTGACATGGTTAGACTAACGGCCTGAACTGGCCTCCTTGGCTGTCATCAACCCAGTACTCAGTCCAGAAGCCCATGAAGTTGACAGGCTTAGGAAGTGGCACATTAATTGTGGTAAGTGGACTTAAGCACTGTAAATATTTGGTTTCACAAATGCCTGTGCTAAGAGCCAACTTCAAAATACGTATTACATTCTGGTTTAATAAAATGGCCTGGATCTGGTATTTGAAAGTGTGTATTTGGGGAGGAGGGGTGGGGTGGGTGTATTTGTTCAATATCTAAACTGACGAAAATTTTATTCAAAGGGCTGTTGTGACCATGCTAGTATTCACAAGGGTCTCTCCACTAAAATGTAGTTTATGTCAGTCTCTACCCAAGTTGCAAACTGAAAAATTCTGAGAAGCTACACTGATTTGAAATCAGCATGTGAAATGAAAATCAGGCCTATTGCCTGTAAAATTTCAGTTTAAAAATAAAACAGATTTAAGTACTTTTCATAAAGCACAAGACTCAAACAAACATGTTTTTGTCCCAATTCCAACAACTAGAAAAAGCCAAGCTTACTACTGTCTCATATTTTAAAGATAATATGCTTCAAAAATAAGACTATAGGCCAGCAGGGCTAGAAAGAGCTTTCTGCAGATCTCTGCTTCTGAAGAATCTTATAAAGCAGAGCTGCATAACTTGTATGAGAACACCTTGTAATTACCCACTTGCCTTCAAAAATCTTTTCTTCAAAAGTCTATTACTACCTAGATAGAGGCAATTCAGTTTTTGATTTCACTGCACATGCAGATAAATCAGATAAAAATTAGGCTGGCTGGGACTGGGTTATCTATTTAAATATGACTAAAAATTGCAACATATGACAATATCCTGTAAACTGAGAAAAGCTTCAAATTGCAGCCATGATGTAAATAACTCAGTCAACTGCACCTGCAGCAGAAAGGATAAATTACTTGCAAAACAGCATTATATAGAGACTGACCTACATACTCATCTTATTTTTAGTGATAAGCAAAAATATTGGTTGTCACCAATAATTGGCCCAAAATACTTTTCCCCCTTGCAGAAAGATGGTCTCAGTTCTCTGGGCACAGCACTGTCATCAACAATGGTTGTTGGGGCAGAAGCATATAAAGTGCAGGTTTTGAGTTCATGCTTCAGTAGTCTGGGGCAACCATACTCATTAACAGGTTTTTCTTTCTTCAAGAGAGTGAAATAACTCCTGCAGCTATGCATCAGCTGGGAATGGCTTGATGGAACACAGTGGAGGTAGCAGCCAGGAGTACCTACTGGGACTCAGTCACAGCTCTGGTTCTCACACGTGAATTTGAGGCAGAGTCATATTAACCAAAAATCCTAAGACAATTTGCTTAAGTGTGAGTATCTGGTACACTCTGCTTTGTCTTTGTAATTCACGGACATAGTACTAAGGAGACATCTATACTGGCCTCCTGTCAACTGAAAGTTCTTCCATGCTAAAGGCTAGACACTTTCCATAAAGGGTCTTGTGCAGCAACATGAATGTTGCTGTAACTCCTGTGCATCGCTTGGCATTGATGATAGGAAATAAACAGTTGCCTTCAATGTCTAAGCATAAACCAGGACACTAATTCCTTGTTGGCCACATTACTGCCCTTTTGTGTCACTGCAAATGCAGTGAGAAAGAGAATTCATCTACCACAGTATGCAACTTACCACACACAGGGTCTGGTACGTGGAAAGTGTTATGCTAATGCTATATGTAGAACTGTCACCCAGACATCCTAGACTCTCGTTTATTCACAGAGAACAGTCACATAATAACAAAAATGTACTCACAGGAGTACAGCGTTGGCCACCAGACTCACAGAAGAGGTTTCACACAGCCGCAACCATACCAACCAACAAATTCGCAGAATCAAATCAGAGAACTCAAACTCCTTAAACTGTACAGATAGGCATGGACAAAAGCTTACAGCTGGGTGTAATATGTAACAAATGTAGAAACATGAAAAAGGTTAAGTAACATCACAAAAAAAGGTTAAGTAACATCACATCTTTAATTGTTGGGAGATTTGTATACATCATTGTTACCCCTTCTTTTAGAAATAATAAAAAATATAGGCCAAACACTGCAGAATTATTTCTGCAGCAAAAAATTTCTAGCAGGAATTTTTCTTGAGCAAGGAGCACTGGGTTCTTGATGGAGAAATACAAACTGGTATTACCCACCTATAGCTATTCCTAGGTAGTTCATTAGCAATTGACAAAATGGGTATTCAGTAGCTCCAGCACAACCTCTGTGTAGCAGAGGGCTTGTACAGCATTATTGTGCCAGAGTGCACATGGCTGCAATGGGATCATCCATGGGAACAGCAAGATAGGGAACAACGCAATAGAGCAACAAAACTGAGATCTGATGTTTCACACTGTTGTTATATCTGCATATTAAGATGTCCTCATTCTGTCCTGCGTAAAGACCTGTTTGGCTCAGGACACACCGGATTTCTTAGAGGAAGAACTGGTAGTACTGAGGGTAGGACCATAGCTCAGAGTGTATTCACCCCACCGTCGTGAAGTGCACTGTTTTTTTTTTTACTCAGCTTTCCCTCTGCTGTGAAAAGGAACACTGTCAAAACCAGTTCATTTCCCTTTTGCTGAAAGACTATGGATGACAGTTCACTGCCATTTTCTATTTGCTGCATCATTATGCAAATGTCTTTTTCTCCGATTTTTCCCACATAAACTGTAGACAACAGTTCTTAGGTGTATAAGCTTATCTGTGCCAACATATTTTATATTACATTAATTGACAGATATTGCTGCGAGATTAGCATGGATGAGTATGTACCCTTAGCTTTTAGAATCATTATATACATACATTGCAAATAATAGCGTGGTAAAGAAATTGAAAAAAATAACATTCTCTTAGTAACCTACAATACTTGCATGTAAGAGGATGTATGTAAGGACATGTCAAAGCTTATGCTTTGGTGTCCTTTAACAAGGCAATAAATTCAACTTACAGAGATTTATTAAAGTGTGTTTGAAAGGTCTTATTTGTTCCCATGGCTACCCAAAGAAATACTGATGCCTTGAGCAGAAAATGCCGTCAGAGGAAACCATCCTCTAACGATAAGGACTATCTTGAGGACTAGATTATCATGCATCATTAAAAGCCATGCCTCTTGATAAATAAGGTATGAAGTTTTATAATTTATTATTTTCTCTGTTCATAGTAAAACAGTTTAATGAATGCTGAATTACTGACATAATTATTTTAACTTTCAACACAATTTTAAAGGTACTTTCAGGGTGGATGAATACCTCTAATTCCCTTACTTTTTTAAGGTTTAGCTGTATATGTTAACCTTCTAATAAACTTAACTGTTATTTCTAACTTAACTTTCTAATTTCAGCTCACGGTCTCTTGCACCAATAGTCATTATATGCTCTGGTCTTTTATCACGGAATATTTGGATGAGGCCTGTCCTCAGCTCCCAATTCCTGTGTCTCGTATTTCACGACTTTGGAGAACACAGGTCCAGTTTATGCCTGTTACGTACAGTGTGCGTAACCAAAGCTACATGTAAAAGCACTCTCCTGAAGCAGTCCAGTACCCTTCATAGAACCAGAACTGCTGGGCATCTCCTCAGTGGCAATCTCTGTGCCATTCCACCAAGTGTGAAGTTGCCCCAAAGATGCACTGCCTCATACTTGGTTCATAACCAGAGTAAGCCTTACATAAGAAAAAAAGGTGTTCTGGTATCTCTTACAGATTGAGCCCACTCCCTGATGCTGGTTCAAAAGATGTAGCACCCAAAATAGAGTGTGACCATGTCATGATCACCCTCAGATTTCTAGGAGCTAAAACAATTATTCAGAGCCACATACAGCTTTAAATTGGTATCGTGAATGAGCAAAACACAGACAAGCCCAAGATAATGAAAATACAAAGATACCTGAATAAATCTATGGCAGCTTTCCAGAGCTGCAAGCATTTTGCTCTTTCTAAATATTGAAAGAATTCAAAAATGCAGTCTTATTTTGTAAGATCAGCTGACAGTTCCAGGTGTCCAGCCAGACTCCTAAGAAATTCACGGTGCTGAAAATATCTACCACATGCAGACTCCACACACACATATTATTTCTATTAATTTACACCTCTGCTACTAAAACTATGAACTCCATTTTTAAGAATGTCACCTTCAGCAGGCAAAACTGACATGGATCACCAGGAAATACTCACCTTCAGAAATGGCTAGATGTAAAACAAAAGATCTCCCAAATCATCATTCTCATCCATCTGTACAGTATCTAAATACATCAAACATGCAGTGCACAAGAGGCATTACAGAAATACAAAGGGGTAGATGGTCACAGAGTAACAAAGGAGTGCAAAGAGAATGAATGAATATTTTAAAACTGCAAACATCTAAATGCACACAGCATAACGATACTACAGGAAATAACACTTTCATACAGAAAAGGTGTATTAGGCATTCGGATTCCACTTCTAAAATCTGTATGCAAAGTCATGCTTTTCAAATAAGTTGGCATAATTTTTGCATTCTTGAAGTTTGATTGGTTTAGTAAAATTTAACTTTCTTTGTAGATTGATCATAAACCAAGTTTCATGCTATGATTTGAAGAGCATAAAACATAAAAGCTAATAACTCTTCAATAAAAAACAAAGAACGTACGTGTTACATATTCAATGCCTGTCTCAGAATGAAAAATATTAGCTTTCTACTAAGCAATACAGACACATCCATAGTATTTTACTAGTGCGTCATTTCACCCATAAAATTTAGACAGGTAAGTTTAAATAGAAAATACGTGAAAAATATTTATGCTTTATATACAAATGGCATTTAGTGATCAAAATAAATCAGTGTAACAGTATTCTACACTGGCCCTTGTCAGAGCTTCAAGCAAGTATGCCAGGACATTTTTTTCACTTATGTACCAAACATTAGTTTGGTATGATCGGTATCTTTCAGGAACACTCTCTTTTCCTTTCTCCTTCCGCTCTCAATGTCAATCATTGGTGATAATTACGTATCACATGTCTCAGTTCACTAGTATCATTTTCTTCAGCACAGAAAATGAAAAACTGGAGTGTTAGAAAGGTCTTTTCACATATTTAGGGTAAACATGGATTCAAACAATTCATCAAGCACCCCAAGCACTCAAGTGGCACTACAGTTAGGTGACACTATGGCAGAAAATGAATTTAGGAATGAATTTATGAATTTAAGTAGAGCTCAAAACACCCTTGACACTACCATTTCTGCTCACTGGACATTGAAGGCAAGCCAGCAAGGGCTCTGAAGAGCATTAGAGCTTTACGGATCAAGCGATACCTAGAAATCCGTGGTGATTTCTTGTCTGCAGAATGGAACCAAGGACAAGAGGACACCTCTTCCTCTCTATTGTAACAGCAGCTAAAGAGCAACTCCATATTCCAACAAATATCATACATATCATAACGTTGCAAACTTTATAAAGTATTTAAAATGTATTAAATCAAATGTAAAGCTTAGCTGTGAGGCTGTCTCTAAATTTCCAAGGCTTCAGTAGAAGAAATGAACACGTGCAACAAAACACAAAGTCTGGCATTACTTTCCCCATAACATAAAAATCTGAAACCAACCAGAATTCGAGTCATGCCAGGGAAAAGGGGACTATTTAGTTAACTGTTACCATAGGACACCTTCACACAACAGAAAGAAAACTAATTGCTGCTTATGACCTTCTTAAGGGCCAGTGAAAGGAATTGTGAAAACCTAATCCTCTAATGACTTCAGTGGGAAGTCTAGGCACACAGCAACGTTAGGTAACAGTATCAAAAGAAGAAATAAATTACACTGCAACTAGCCTCGCTGATCTGTCCTTCTCTTTCTTATTTTGTTTGTCCAGTGTGGCTGTGACATGAAAGGTAGGCCTTTAGTTTTGCAACAATTTACACATTTGTCCCTGAATAAAACAAAGCCAATCTGACTGTATAAATCCAACATTACAGAGTAGGTCTTGGAAGGAAGAGATTAAATCTAAAAATCAGCAATGTGTTTTTAGAACTATCTCTTTGCTGTTAAACATGTGATTTGTGAAGTGATTCTGACACTAAGGTAAGACTATACTTTCCCTAGTTTCCTGTGTGCAACAGTAATCAATCACAGATAAATGACTTATGATTTTAAAAAACACATTGTAAAACCACTCATTAGATAAAAATGCTCTTATAACATAGTTATATCAGTAACTGGAAATTGTTTGATTGGCTAATTTCCAGGAACATAATAATGCATTATAGTTCCTTTAAAATCTAATGTACCACACAGCAAAGCCATGAATAGGGCTGCGCACACAATCAGCAGTCTGATGACACCATCATCTATGGTGTCAGGCTGTTTTCTAGGCAAGAGACATTTTTCTGTTGGCTAACAAAGACAGAACAGCTTGCCTAAGATTGCCAGAACAATATTGTTCATTGTATAACTAAAAGCTAATACAGACAATTATAATAATTTTCTTTTAGTATTCAAATGCTAGCAGGATCTTTTTATTTATCAGAAAATATCTTTACCATAACCTACTGTTTCCCGAGCTTAAGTGTGTTAGAAACCAGGAAATGGCAAAAGAAGTGGAGGGGTCTTACTGAGCCCCTTCAGCAAGGGGGCTTTGTAAGAAGAAAACCTTGCAAACTGTTGCCATGAACTACAGTTTTAAACCATGTTATACAGCTACAACTGACACCACTTTAGTTCTTGGCTGAAGTCTGGAGTACACAAACCAACAAAAAGCTGTGACAACCTCCCACTGACAAGTACATTAAATTGATACTGGATTATTAATAAATATATCAGCTTGCTGGTGAAGGTTGTCACAGCAGTACACAGCTTTACAATACAGGAAGCACTAAACACTGTGTCAAGGTAACATAGTCCTTCATTCTGTAAGACAGATCTCAAATATTAAAAATATTTTGCAATGTGACTGGTAAACACAAATAACACTGCAATTACTTTATAGATATTTTATCAAAAGCAAACATTAGACTTTCAGAAAAGGACAATAGTCTATATCTATAGGGGAGATTATTTGTGCAGGTGCACCACCCATGTGCAAAATAATATTTCTCTCTGTTGGAATATTATAGAATAAGGAGATTAGTGCCTCATTTAATGAATATTTTTGGCAAGCATGGTGAACATGATGTCAGACAGATACAGGCACTAGAATCACACAGTTCAGTCAAAAGAGCAAACACTGGTAGGATGACATAAGAATCTCAAGTGCATGCAAAAAAGCCATCGCTGAGAAGCTTGAGTAAATGCAGAGGCCATCTTACAAGTAGCAGTAGCATACACAATGTTAACTCAACTGCTTACCCACTAAGTACACCAAGAACCAGGTTAAGTACGAAAAATGAGCCAAGGATGATAAGACTAACAAAATAGATCCATGGCCATTCACATCCTATTGCATCATTTACCTGTAAAATGTAAGGAAATAAGTTATGATTCAGTCATTCATTAAACAGCAGAGTCCTTTTTGCAGCTGCCAGATCACGTAGGTTTCAACACCGAAAGTTTATGCTTTATTCAGTTTTTTAAAAAATCAATGAACATTTAATTTATTTACTTACCCAAATTATGTTGTAGATGTGATGCCTTAGAACATGAATTAAAAGTATATTTAAATAAGTGCAGAATTATTAGACCTTTTTATAATTTTGCCACAAATATGGACATGAAGAATATTACTGATACATCTAAACTCTGATTTTGGTATTTGCATGTTATTTATACGATAGCTACAGAAAACTGTTTCTGTTGTAATTAGAGGAGAAAGAAATAGTTTTATTAAAAGATGTCATCACAACTGAAGTCTCACCTGTATAAGATAACCTGTGTGTTCATGGCAACTGAATTCAGGACTCTGCCTTCATGATGAAAAAGCTGTATGCTTACCCGCTCAATACACCAAGAACAAGATTTAGTACGAAAAATGACCCAAAGATGACGAGACTGACAAAATACACCCATGGCAATTCAAATCCCATAGCATCATTCATCTGCAAGAAATAAGATGATCTTATAGAGTAGATCACTATAGTAATAGCAATAAAGAGTCAGAGAAAGAGAATTTAATCATTCAGCGTAGCATTTATGCATTCCTTCAGTATTCTAAGATGATATACAAGAAAGAAGGCACAGGCCACATTCACTTCACATTTCTAATACATACTCTAAAACAAAATACTGAGTGAACCTAGCATTCAGATCTAAAATATTATCAAACATAAATGGAGCACTGCAACAGTTGTGTTCTTTAATACCTAGAACATGAACTAAATTTCAGATCTCACTAATTAAAATGATGCTTATAAAGTATATTGAAATGTTAGGATTTTTAGTTCCCATATATCCTAGCTACCTGAATGATCCTTTGAGAGAAGAAACAGTAATATGTATTTCAATAGTACAAACAATACTGGTTTTTCTGTAACATGGAATTTCTGTGTTTTTTGTTCTGAAATACTACAGTTGGATGCAGTGAGACATTTTAAATTAATTCAAAAAGAAGTAAATGAGAATGAATTTGTGTAAAAATGTGAACACATTTTTAGAAGAATGAAAAACTGAAATCGAATTCTGGAAACATAGTGGAAACATGGAAATACTCCAGAAACACTTCTGAACAAAAATTACATCAAGATCAAGGTTAAATAAAGTTGAAAAAGTTGTTACTTTTTTTTTTTTTTAAATAAAGTAAGGTTGAAGTAACTGAGCTTTAAATTCACTCATTGTAGACCCACACAAGCTTTTCTATAAGACCTTTTCCACTGTCTATTCTTGGCAAGCTCCTTGTACCTGTCAGAAGATGGATTTAAGAAACATACCCACAGAAAAGTAAAAAGGCTTACTCAGAAAAACAGATATTTTAAAACACAGGAAAATTGGTCTTGTGTGTAGCATTCAGGTGCATAAAGACATTCTGATAAGTTACATAAAGAATTCTGACTTGGAAATTCTTGGAAATGTCTATTGTGGGAGAGGAATTATTTGGGGTTTTTTTGTTTATACTGACAAGTTTGCATTTGATTCTTCTTAAGATGCTTTTTAGTCAGGAAAATTCAGCAGACAATAAAAATGGCAAGAGCATTCCAGACAGGATATGGTATTGTAGAACAATCTTTGGGCAAACATTTTCCTCTTTTCTGTGACTGATGTTGTGGCTTTTTCATATCTGAAATTTGTGATTAGGCTTTGAGCTCTACCAATAGTGAAGTTTTACTCCTGTCCTTAACATCGCTGTTGGAACAGGCATATTAAATGTGGGAACAAACGTTTTTCAAACCGTACTCATTTTCTTTTTTCCTTTGTCTTTTAAAAGTGTATCATAATCTGTTCCTGAAAGGTGGTCCTATGGATGGATATAAGCACACGCATTAAGTCTTTGCAGGTTAAGGCCCATAGGCACTTTTCTTCAACAATGATCTGTAATAATGCCATTTTATACTAACTAAAGTAAACAAACTTCCTGAGTCACCAAAGAAGATTATTTTACACAACTTCTTCACACATCCTTTAAAATAATCTCTCTATGCACCATCTTTTAAAATGCTTTAGTAATTGAACTGAGATACTGAAAAGTAACTTAAAATTATTTCGACTTGCTAGGAAAAAAGAAAACTGCAAAATATATAGCTGACTTGGATTTTATTTCCTTTTAAATTCAATAAAAATGTATTTCGGAGAAATTAAAATGGAGAAGAGTTATAGTCATTCAGAAAGGCTGGGGTTATTACCTTCAATTTTAAAAGCTCCCACGTTTCCACAGTCCAATTCTGCAACAGCATATTTATATGGAAAATAAAGTCTTTCATAATGCTGCCATCATACTGACCTACTTATACTTAGCCTTCTGTGCAATACTTTTAGCAACACTTTGTATGTCAGGTGCCTATGCTGAGATCAATTTTTTGTTTTGTTGGGTTTTTTTATCATCCATTTCCATGCCCTCAGAGCAAGTTCATTACATTTGAGAAGACTTAACAATGAAGATGCTCGGGTGTTTAGTAAAATACCCTATTGCCCAGACTGAATTTCTGCTTTGTCCCAGTGTATGTTGCCCTTTGCATCTTCTTTCAATTGTAGGCATCTTGCCTTGAGGTTTTGGAATAAAATTTACTCAATGGTTTTTCAAAATGCATATTCAGAATTACTTTACTACTTTAGAATTGAGTTTGCTTCATTACAAATGGTTCATATGATACAGACAACGTGTTTTTCTAACAATAGCTTATAAGAGGGAACGTTTTGATTAAATTTCAAATACATATGAACACATTTTGCATCTAAGTGAACTATACCATCAGCAAACAGTTGTTTGCATGTCACCAGAGTTCAGAGTGAAGGCACAAATTCATCTGGTGTTGATGCCAACGTTTTCCTGCTATAAATCTTTGAAAAACCTGAAAGATTGATATTTGTAATTTCTAATTAATATTTGTAATTTTACTTTGAGAAAAAAGAGCTCTGGCAATCACTGCAATCCAACTTGATACACTCTTTCTGCTCACAAAGAACACATATTCAAGAAGCCAGCCACTGTGATAACTTTGTAACCCAGGAGCAAAGCTGAAATTTCCATGCTCTGTCATAAAGGCTCTATTAGCACAGGCAGCTGTGATTTGCATTTCCTTCGTTCAGTTTATAGTGTGTAACGTATGGAAAAAATTTCTTCTCATTTACGCAGTTTGATTTTAAGCCAATGTTTTAGGCTAATTTGAGACTAATACCCTGTGACGTAAAAATTGGCAACTGCAGCTAACCAGTGCTAGAAGAAATGCTTTGGTTTCGGAAGATGCTGAACTAATTCAAAAGCATTCCTAACTCAGAAACCCTTAATCTAATAGAACATCTTGGCACTAATCTAAGATCGAATTCCTAAAAGCAACAGCCCAAAACTGCATCTACTCCAGAATTTTACCATTTAATTCTAGAGACAATTAAACTCTATTCAAGTAATACACTGAAATTTCTATTTATGAAGTAATATTTCTGATTGCATTAACACCAGAGATGAAAGTATAAAAAGATGTCCTCTCTTTTCAGAAAACTTCACTGCTCATTTCATGCATATCAATAGGCATTTTTGCATAACTTTCAATTAAAGAAAGATTAAAGGAGTCAATTTGCCTTCTGATTAAAAATTGAGGCAGAGTTTGGTTAATATATGAGCACAGGAAAATCTCCATCCTCAGAAACAAGGTATTTCCAGTTGAAAGGATTAATGCTGACTTCTCACCCAAAGTGCAGAATAAGGAGTTACGAAGACACAAGTTCCAGATGTATTGGAAGTTGCAACTAAGGAACATAAACAATAAAAGCCCCTGAATTACGTTAAAGTAACATCAGAAAATCTAGGAGACATCACATCACAAATCCTCAGCAAAAAGTCTTGCAAGACTCCCACTCTCTGCGGCTCAGGGATGTACTATACCAAATGAGGTGTCATATTTAGTGGCTTTCAACAGCCTTGTTCCATCTCTTTGCTTCCATTCAGGTTTCAGCATCCATAACATCTATTGCAAAGACACCCCCAAGCACCACCCTTCTTGACCTTCTTTGTGCCTTTTTCCAGATCTAGTCTTACCATTTGGATTTCAGTTCAAATTAGTTTGTCCATCACATCAACTAGAGGACAGATAAGATGATGAATGATATGAAGGACAAAGTATTTTTCATATCACTCAATTCTGCTTCACCATAACAGTAGATGTGTACTACTCAGGTAAGTGTTTAAAAGTGCTTATTTGCCAGAGATGCCACTTTTGGCTACAGTCTGGCATTTTCATTCCCTTCATTCAGATGTTAAGTTAGATTTGTATGTTTAAATAGCTTTGAAAAGAATTTTGAACTGAACTCTGTAGGTCTTCCTATCCCTTTCATGAGTGATGCACTAACCAACAGTTCAAAAGTCCTTGTAAGAGGTCCCATTTGTTGATGCTACCAGATCTGGAGACAAGTTACTCTATGCAAGTTAAATTAGTGGAGAATAATGAATTTTTGTTATATATTTGGCTCTAAATTTAAATGAGTATATATCTGCAAAGTCTTGAAGAACCATCTTGAGTTGACAGGACAAACTTGGTGCAGTCTGAAACTGCCTCATCTAGCATTTAGAGTGAATTATCTTGTTAAGCTGTTCTGTAGTTGGAGTTAACTATCATTACAATGCAGTGTAGATGATCAGAGACGGAGACTCTGAAGGGAAACAGGGAGAAAGCCAAATTTACAGCAGACATTCTTTGACGCATATGATGTAGGTTCACAAAACCTCAGACCACAGGCTATTTATTCTACTCATTTTAGAGCATACCAGACAGCCTTTCAAAGCCTTCTAGCTTCAAAGATTGTGTCCTGGGATATTCTAGGCTGAAGTGGATTTAACGTAAAGCTGACTTAAAAGAGGCTGTGCTTGAAGCATAGCAGCCTCCAGGCTGGTTTGTAAAAGCATGTAATTTTATCTTCTGTCTTCTCTGGGTTCTGGAGTTAAAGCACAGATTTCCCTGACATTCTCCTAGCTGGCCAGACTCAGCTTGGTTGTACTGCCAACACAGAAAAAGCCAAGAGATACAGTGGTGGGATGTGAACTCAGAGACTGCTGCTTTGTTAAGCATTTCAGCTCAGCAACAACTGGAAAATCAGAATTTCATGGCGCACACATTAAGGTAGGATAAAGAGAAATATAATCCTTTGTGACGTGAAAAATTGCTACAGTATCTAGAGATCCTCATAATTACTTAATAATCTCTAAATTTGGCCTGTCTTCTGTACATAAATTGTGCTATAAAGTTGCATATAGGACACATATAAGTGACTGTCTCAAGTTAAACCACAACTTGTAAGACACTGGTTCAGTTTTATTAATTTGTTTTGATCTATCTGAATAGACCTCAATTTCTACCTTCTGTTATGTTTATCCATTTTTAGCTAATGAAGTGTATAATTCAGGTAGTCACATAAAGAATTTATTCTTCAAAGCTGACTGCTTATGATTTTTTTTTCTAATACTAGAGTACAATTAAGTTTATATGCAAGTCTTACTTTTGTTTTTTCATTCAGATACTTTATTTTGCATCTAATGCTATTTTAGTTAATTACTGTTGGTGCCATTTCATTAATCAGTTTACTGTCTTTAACTGGGGAGTGGGGGTGGTGGAATCAGATAATTGTTCCAAGGAAAGCCTAGATGTCAAATGTGACTGCTAAGAAATGATTTTCTCTTTTTCAGGTAGCTATCCCAGGTTGAATTTGCAGAGCTGATGGACACTACCATAATAAACAGTACTGCCTCTACAAAGTAGTAATCCAGAAAAGGTTTTCTGTTGGATTGTGGAAGGACTCTACCAGTTTTAACAAACTTTATATTCCAGGTATAGCAAAATGGAAGTGTTTGATTCCTTCATTGGTTGCAGTACATTAATTTAGGATTAACAACTTGTTAGTGTTCTACCTATTTATCTATATTGCCCAAACTACTTTCACATAAGAAATTTATAAAACCTATGTACTGATCTGGTTTATGAAATCTAAGGGCTCACAAAACTATTGAAATTAATTAACTAACGTGATGAACAGTGTGTTTAATTTTAAATATTTTGTTACAATGTATTGAAATGCATAGAGTAATAGTATCCATTTTGGTGATATGTACTAAATACCTTTTTTATTTTCATATCTGTTATGCCACCTATATACGTACCATACAACATTGTATAATAATTGGATGTATTTAATATTTCCCATATGCTGGATGCAAAAAAATGCAAGCACAATAGCAGATACTATTCAGATTGATGATGTAAAATTCTTACCTTACTTTATGTAGAGACAATGAACAAAACTCCAATACTCAGGGTAGATCTAAATGTTTCTACTAAACTGTTATCCTGAGATAGTATGGGAACTAGGATGGTTTTGAAAGGATTGTTTGCCTCTTGTGGCCAAGTTTTTGGAAGAAACTCTAGCTATTCAAGTAGTGGTGTTCTTAGCACTACCTAAAGTCTAGCCTACTTATAATCTGGTTTCTATCCATTTTATTTAAACTTTCTGGGGAGAAATAGTACATTCTTTTGAGTATTTGCAATAATCTATGACAAGAAATTAGTTCCATGCTTTGACTGCAGTACAGGTCAGCAGTCAGCTAAGACTAAGATAGTACATATCTTATCAAAGTAAATCAAGATCAGTTCATGGTTAAAGATATTTCCCTGTAAGGTAGTTTAAAATCCTCCTCAGGTGCATTCTTTGTGGCAAGATACTCATTTGAAAAAAAGAAAAAAACACCATATGATTATCCCTTTCAATGCTGACGCAAACTTTTAATACGTATATTCTTTGACTTGGTAGCTCTGTTTGCACGCCTGAATTTTATCATTCCCTTTTCTCTCTTTCCGAGGTTTCTAATTTATTGGCAATCTAAATCTTGTGTCTTTGCAATCTGAATTTGGTTGATTCCAAGATTTCATATCTAGAGGATATAGAAAATTAATTAGTTCAAATCATAAAAGGTGAGGAGATGAAGCTAGATTTAAACATGAAATTGGATTCAAGTAATTAACATGCAAATTCAAAAAATCCTGCCTGCAGTTCCTGGCTCTTAAGTGTGATTTATGCAGTATATTAATACTGTCATCCAAAATTTCTATCACTCTTTCTCCAGCTGGATATCATGTGTTAAATTTCTGGCTATGTAGTCATAAAAGGCTGGGTGCACTGTGCATCCAGCACACCAATGCCTTTGGGGATAAGCTGCCTTGTTTCACTGAAGAGTCTCCCTTAGATGACCTTGTGAGTGGTGTTCAGCAGTGCTAAGAGAATAGCTTTAAGGTATCCTTAGTACACAACAGACAAAGGCAGAAATAAATATTTTCTAAGATTTTTCTAGCATATTCCCTCAAAATTTTTAACAGTGCTGAATATTTGCAGCTGATGTACAATAGGAAAAAGGCTGCTGAGCATCCTTTGACTCCTCTCAGACTGAGCTGAAATTCACTGCTGACAAGTATTGTTTGGATGCAGTAACATGCCTTCCATTTCTGCCACTGTAATGTGACTTACATGACTCAAACCACCCAAAGCAGTTGTTTCCCATTGGTTTATTAAATTGTTCATTTCAAAGTTCTAGAGTATTATTGCTTATTTGATTGTAGATCACATTTTTTGAAAGATGCTTTTAGAGATTCCTGCCCCGCACTCTGATGACAGTTTTGATAACACTTCAACCATGCTTTGCAAATTTTTATTTGTGGACTAATAATATATTTTGTGCCTGAGCCAAGGTGCTTTCTTGTAAGATATATTTTCAAAATATTTACTTGCATTTAGGAAATATCTTTGGCGGCACATCAGCTGGTTTCAAATACATTATATCCCCTTACAATACATCTGAGTAGGCTGTCCTTTAAGATTCTTGAAGTAGGAGCATTCTAAAAGGTGACATGATTAGAAAATTCTCTGAGTTCCTGATCATGTGATTGACATTCTGAAAAAAATCAATAGACTGCTTTGTTTTATTATCATAATTATTTTCTTTTCTATGCACAGGTTTATGTGGGAGTTATTCTTTCAAATTCTTATCCAGTCAGAAAACAAACATATAATGATTTTCTACCTTTTGATTTATGCACAATAAAGTCATCTTGTACTACTGGAAAGCTAGTGAGGAAGCCACAGCTCTTGTACTTGGTCATGGAAATACGTTCAAAGAAATACTGATACAGTCTTTTCTATCTTGACATGTTACTTTCAGCAACATTAATGCAATAGCTGTGTAGACACTTGCATACTAGACATACACCAAAGTACAATGCAGGCTAAACAACAGACTGTTACAGAAATGATTGATTTCTTCAAATGTTCTCAGATGCTTCAAGGACTACAATGGGGCATAAGGCAAAATTTCTAAAGCAAGAAACAAATTTCTAAGTGCACACTTCTTTTTGTTATAAAAGCAGAGGAATTATGAATGAAGTCTTTCTCTGATGATAACATATAGTACTATCAAACAGTAGTAAAGGACACAGTTTTAAGAAGCTGACATACTGATAAAGGGCATACCTGACACCCCTTTCCTGAAACCTTATGCAAGTTTTAATTAGATTTTAGATTACACAGACACTCCAGGTAATGAATTGTGTATTTTAAACATGAATCATTGAGAGAGCATCTTGTTAACATATCAGTAGATGTATTAATAGGCAAAACCATGCAAGACCTCAATGTACCATTATTCATCAATTTCAGCTTGAGTGCTTCAATCCCAAAAATCTCCAAGACCAATCTGAGTAGCGCTAGCTAGGTGTCAGAGAACTGAGGAGCTATTAATATTTAACGTAGCAATACAATATCTGTCCACAAAACTGACTTAGTAAAATTCAGTAGCCACTAAATACAGTTGCTCCATCATTGAATCAACTGTTCTGGTAATCCATCACACAGTATTTTGTTTCAGAGGCCCCTCCCATCTCTTATGCAAGTTCCAGTAGTGTCAGTGCAGATTATTCAAGTGTAGTAACTCAAGATAACTTCACTATGGTGAAAACAAGAATATGTACTAACTCTGGTACTCCTGGGAAAATTGTGGGTTTTACTGACAAGTACCACTGCTCATTATATGTGTTCCTACATATCAAGTGAAATAGCTAAAACTAAAAAGCAATTTGCAAAATACACGTCTGCCATTAACAGCATGAATCTAGATGCTTGAGACACATGGAAAAAAATCTAGAGCCAGATATGCAAATGCAGACTCAATTTCTGTAATTCTTGAGTGCTTGCTAGCATAAACTGAAAATGAGGCAAAGAATACTGTGCTCTCAGCTTTAGAATGTGAGCCAGAGCATTAAAAACTTGGGCACACAGAGGCTGCCACTTTGCCAATAACAAGCACTGCACTGGGATCCAAAGCTAATAGCACGAGCCTTTGGTTAGGGCTAGAGAACAAACAGAAAGGACTATGACTGGGAATAAACACAGTCCTGATATAGATGGAGAAAATGTACAGATGTGCATCCACAAACATATTATACAACTTGGGAACACATATGCCGCACTGGCTGGTGAAAACAAGGACACTACCCCTCAACCTCTACAGTTAAGTCTAGCATTTGGCACTAAGGAGTCACTTTTTTTGTGGATAAAACATGTAATACATGCTATCCAGTGAATTACACGTAAGTTAGGGAGAGAAAAGTAGTCAGATGAAGACACTCTGAAAAATAATAGGACCTAAGGGATTAAGATGCAAACTAGTGAGCAGCAGGATGTCCATGTGAGTCACCAGCATCTCAAGGGTGTCTAGCAGTAGCAGGATCAAGCCCTCAAATCTATAATAGATATGCATACGAGAAAAATCATTATTCATGCCTGAAGAATTTTTAAGCTGAGTTTACTGTTGTTAACCAGGTGATAACGAGCTGTGCTAGTGAGTGTTACTGGAAGCTGTCATTTTCAGCTGTCATTCTCACTAACAGAATGCCACATAACATGATGCAAAATACTGCACTTACTTCACCCACTCAGATTACACTTGCTAGTGAGATAAGCCTGCATAGTTAATTTTACTGTTCACACTGTGACCAAACGGAAACCAGAAATTTGTGCAGTTTCTAATATTTATGGGTTTGGGTTTTATATTTTCTATAACACTTGTTCAATCTGTGTATCATCAACAGATTTTCAAGTAAAATGCAACCAACAAAACCCATGCACCTCTAGCTAAAATGGCTTCCTTAGTTTCTTTAGACATTTTTATTACAATCTGGTATACCCCTAATGTTTTCACAATTTGCAGTCAAAAAAAAATCTTTTCTAATTTTTAGCTAGCAATAGCTAAATTTATCTCAGCTTAATCCAGGGGGGTAAAACTAAAACATATAAATTGTCACTTCTCTTGTGCTCAGCAAGTAATTTCAGCTTGACAATGGGCAATTTGTTGGTCCACAGATAGACAGAACTCTACTCATCATAGAGAAATTAAGTAAATCATGTGTGCTGTTTTGAATTTTTGCAGGCTGCACAGGACCTTGTCCAGGCAGGTCTTGAATATCTCCAGAGAAGGAGACTCCACAACCTCCCTGGGCAGCCTGTTCCAGTGCTCCGTCACCCTCAGAGGGAAGAAGTTCTTCCTCATGTTCAG
>Ga0065711_1000739_pt1 | contig 56433 bp, 27 predicted proteins | sample Hoacrofraction12_FD_59098 | JGI IMG/M metagenome (GOLD analysis project Ga0065711, IMG submission 59098) | Hoatzin crop microbial communities from Cojedes, Venezuela - Epithelial fraction 12 v2 (version 2) | ecosystem: Host-associated > Birds > Digestive system > Esophagus > Crop | place...
GGCCTCCCCGGCGGCCTCCCCGGCTTCGGGCCCTTCCAGTGCTCCCCTCACCGCCTCGGCCGCAACCCCGGGCCCTTCTGCCGGGGACCGCAGGTGTCCCGCGAGGAGCGTCGAGGAGAGATTAAAGCGTTTTGGCTGCCGTGTGTTGGCAGTTGTCGGGGGAGGGGAAATCTGGGGAAAAAGGCCCTTTGACGTAGCAGGCAGCTGGCAATGACGAAGGGGACAGGGGGTGTTGGTTTTGAGCTTGGGTCAGAAATGGGTCGTTGGGGGTTTCGTGGGAGCTGGTTTAAGTACTCGAGGTGGGTTTTAAACTGGTTTCGGAGCTTGAAATGAGGGGGAAAGTTCAGAGGCGGCATTTGAAAAGGATCTGTTGGATAGACGGGAGGTAGAAATGGGGAAGCAGCAACACAGGGTGAAGGAGTCATCCCACTTAAACGGGGAAGTGTCAGCGCCCTGGCGTTGCGCGTGGAGAGAGCTGCGGGCCCAGCACCACACGGGGGGGTGGCAGCGGCGGTGGAGGAGGTGAGGTCGAGTTGGCAGGGCCTGAGGAAAGGCCTGAAGAAGGGCTGTCCAGAGGGAACTGCAGGAAATGAGGGAAGGGAGGAGAGGAAATGAGGGTGATAGTGGGGTATCGTTTGCTGAACCTTACAGAGGTCTGAAGTGCTCATGTCAGTGACTCAGTGTTTCTGTGAGATGTAGCTGAACCACTTTGCTGGAAGTCACCCATCTAGGGGTGAAAATGCAAAGTGTTTACAGCAACAGGGACTCTAAGGTGACAGCTGTGTAAAAACGTGGGATCCTAATGAGTAGGTAGGTAGCTAAACATATGCCCCCAGGCCCCTAAAGAAGTCAAAAGGGATAATTTAATTAACGGCTGTATAACCTGAGGAATTTCAGGGGAGAGCTGGGAGGTTGTATGGTTCCCCCAGTTGACACTGGTGTGACCACTAACAGCAGGTCATACCTGAGCGTGGTGTACATAGTGCAGACAGTGTGCTGACAAATTAGAATGGGTTTATGGCAAGAAATACAGGATTGCTTTCCAGACCTGCAGAACCCTAATATGGTAGTCTTTGTGTTTAAACACAGGAACAGCAGATATTTTCATGGAAGACAGATCTCTTAACTGAGTCCTCAATCTTGCAGAAAAAGGTATAACACGTTTTAGCAGCTGGAAGTTTGGCGCACAGGAAACGTGATTTTAGATATTTATCTTTAGATGTTATACTGTAGACACTGTTAAGTTGTGCAGTTCACCTAGAGCTCTTTTTTAGAGCAAATAGAAAAAGGCGTGTTGTACAGTGTGGTTTATCTGATTTATTTTAGTTTTTGATAAGATTAATCACTCCCTGGACATGAGTTCCCTTAACTATGAAAGAGTAACAGACCCAGGTGTAAGTACTTTGCATCACAGGTATTACTGTTTTTGAGTTAAAAAATGTTGATGGAGTTACTTCTTATCTCTCCAAAGGGAAGCGATATTTAAGTGACAGAGGTCTCCCTGTAGTGGATGAAGATCTGAGATCCCTTGAGCGAGGTCTGACACTGGTATTTGGTAGTTTTCCTTCATAAGCAAAGCTGAAGAACTCATTGTGTCTTTTAATGAGATTTATGCGTGCAGATATTCTAGAGGAAGGTGAAAAAAGAAAATCTCACAGCATGTGATGGAAGTACTTTAACCATTGCAGGAAAAGAACCAAGACACAAAGGGAGACTTTATTTGGTAAAGTTAAAAATACTCTTTCTTAGTTGCACCAGGGTAAGACTGGAGGGCAAATAGTCCTGAATAAATCTTGATTCTGAAAAACATATATTTGTAGTAATTGAATTATTTTTCTGCCAACAGTTATGTATGTGTGTGAATATACCTAGAATCAGGGCTAGCTCGTTTCTGGTTTACATGAGGCCAGCGTTCTTCAGGTTACAGACAACTGCTACAACTGTCTAGTTTAATGCCTTAAAGTGTTAGCTGGGATTAGTATATAACCTCAAAAAATAAGTTTTAAGTCTTTATTCTTTATTCTTTACTATGGTGCAGGCATTTCTTAGTCTTTCATCCTGTTTCATATAGTTTATCACCAGACATGAATATTATAAATATAAGCAGGTGCCATCTGGTTGTTCTAGCACCTCTTATCTCCTACGGAGATATTTTTAGTGCAGCAGAAATACAGAAATGTAACTACAGAAAAGAGTAATTGCAAGTGATGCATGAAATAAGACATACTTACTACTTTTCACAAGCTTAGTTGTTTGACAAAGCTATCTGCATGCATGAAACACCCTGAAACATGGTGTTACATTCATGCTGTTACTAACATTTTTTCACCCCCAGGGCAAAGTACTCTGGTTGCTTATATCAGCTAAGTAGTTGATCCACTGACCTTAAGAAAGTCCATTTTTGCCATTTTATAGAACTCCACGTCCTCTTGCAAACTGCAATTCTTTGGATGACATCATCAAAATTGCTGTAAGATTCAAGTAAAGATAAAGTACAGCCCTCTGAGGTGTAACTATTAACCACACCACAGCTGGAAATGTCACATTTTACGGGCAGAGAACTGACTTTCCCAGCCCTCAATCACAAAAACCTAGAGCATTTAAGAGAGTGAGCTAGCAAGAAATATTAGCCCTCTGCTTGTAAGATCTTTTCTGCATCTGAGCCTTGTGTTACACTTTGTCCCAGCTGCATTTAATTTATAAAAGGACAAATAAAGACTGGAATCACATGTTGACTCTGTGAGACACCTTCCAGTCATGTTTACCGTATCACATTGCTACTACAGCATACTATGGGACATGCTTCTCTTGTTGCTTAGTTTGGTACATTCTCCTGCATTCTGTGCCAGCTGTAGAATATAATCTTAACAAATGTGTGGAGCCTTTGTTTTTTTTACCCCCAAACCTAGGTTATTATATTTCTTGAAGTAATAAGACAGAAATTCAAAGAAGAAAATGGAAAACCATCAGGATGGAGAGAGAGTAAACTAGAAATACAAATATTTTGGAAGCCCAGTGGTAATTTGCTGTTTGTCAGTTGAAGCAATAGGAATGATAATTTTCCCTTTTGTAAATTATTTCCTTAAGATTTCTGAAGATTTGCATATGCTGTATTTCTGTCCCCCGTTTAGATGTATCTGTGAATTAGTTGCTTTGGAAATTTGCGTGATAAAAGATATCTCAGAAATGACATTGCAGGTTTCTCATCTTCCCTGGAGGGTAACGTTATCATTATTAATTGATGGTTGAACTTTCACAAGTTAAGATTTTTTTAGTCTTCCTATAACACTTTACTCACCCTCTGTTTCTTGTGCACGTAAGAAAGTATAAACATTTCATGCTGGATTTTATCAACCTGGTCACTGCCTGTTTGAGTTTCTGCTCAAAATTTGGAAATCGGGGGGAGGGAAATGATGCTTCCCCTTAAACTTCATCCAGTCCATTATATGAATATTTTCAGTCTTTTGTCTCCTCTCTGACCCATCTGCTGGTCTTTTATTTCCCCATGGCTCCCAGTGTCTGGAACACCATTACAGTTTATAAATGGCTTTTGTAATGGGTTTTCAAATTTCTTAGCAAAATTATCTCTTTTAATGGTGTTTAATTCTTTAGTTTATGTTGTGCTGTTTTGTATTTATTTCTATAGTTAGGTAATTAAGCTCTATAAGGCATTTAGTTTGTATTGTTTTTGTGACAGACCTGTAGATGAAAAGCCAATAGAAAGTAGTGCATATTCTTTTGGGCATTAACATTATGAACCAAAGGAGCCAATCCATACAGAATGGAAGAGACTCTAGAGAGTGTTATATTCCTACAAGGATATCAGTGAGGGGCTAATGTAGACCAATTCTAGTCATCAGCTGAGGAAATTATGTTAATGTATGGACTGCTTGGCCAGTTGTGTCTGTGGTAAGCGTGATTCCAGCTTAGTGAACTGCTGAACACCCTTAGTTTATTACCAGCTTCAGAGATTTCTTTAATTAATAATTTGTTTCTGCTTTCATAAACTGGAAAATACGTACTAGGATAGTGAAACTGCTGAAGTGACAGCCAGGTTTAGAATTAGAGGGCTCCAGGTTGGAGTGGTGCCAGCATCTCTGAACATCAAGTAGGGCTAAAACTTTGCCAGGAGTCAGCCTGTAATAGTGGCTTTCATGATGTTTAATCAGCATTACTTTGCTATACTTCTGCAGACTTAAAATGAAACAGTTGTGAGCCAAGGGCTTGCCTGGATTTTTCTGGATGCAGGATTGTTTTCACTCTAGATATTGTCCAAAGTCCTAAAGTTGCTGTCCAATGTTGCTGTCCAAGTGGAGGTTAATGTACTCTTATTGGCATTTCATGATAAGTGAGCTGTGGAATACTTCTCTTTCCTCTTGTCTGGTTGACACTGAACATTGTTGTTAATGTTCTTTCTTCCACTATCCTACACTATTTGTCTCCCTTATTGTCATTATCAAACTCCTTGGATACTTTTGCAAACAGCACGTGACATACTCTTTCCTGTCAAATACTTTTCATTTGAATGGCAGGGATGGAGCATGTGGAGGGACCATCTATTTTTCATACCTGACAGCTGGAATCAAATGAGCTGTGTTAGTTAATCTGTTGTTTAGATGGAGCTGGTGTTTGTGGAAATTCACCAGAAATTAACGATGCGTTCAAGAACCAGGTTTATCCTTAATAAAGACAAGTAGACATTAGGAAGCTGAGAAGTGACATGGTGGTAATTTGCATTGATTTCCACCTGAGAACAATAAAAAAAGTATTTTTCAGGATTTACTTGGAAATTTTAATTTAAACACACACACAACTTGCAGTCATCAGTTGTATTCTGAAATGCAGATGGGCTTGAATTGAGGTTATCGTCATGTACTGTGGATTTGGGTAAGCAGTCCAGCCCCTGCAGTATGCTATGAATTTATTTTATTATAGTCTGCAACAGTGTTATTGAACAATCCCAGCACAAACCAATACCTAGTAGTTTTGGCCACAATACATACATGCTGCAAATAGTAATTTCTTTCCCAAAGAGGTTTACAGTCTGAAAGAAAATGCAAAATGGGAGACAGACAACAAGGATCATTGTTTCCACTTTGTAAATGAGAAATTGAGACACAAACAGATACAATGATTTGTCAAAAATAGCCTATGGCAGAGGTAGTCAAGGGTTCTTGCATTGATTTACCACTGCCTTTAACCATCCCATCTTCCTTCCAACGTTTTCAGAGGCCAGAAATTCATAGTATGTGCTTGCCTTTTCCACAAGGCTGGGGATGAGAAGGGAGCAGGGTACTAACAGAAACTATGTTTAATAAATAAAACTTCTTGGGAGGATGTTGTATCAACAAATTAGTTCTTCAGTGAACAGATTTGCATGGTAGTAATATGAACCGAATGGCACATTTTCTGTTAAGTACAATTCTTTAGAAGACAATTTTATAGTAAATACAGGATGAAGCTCCCAGATGTTACTGTGTTCTCTTTGACGTATTCATGAGAGTTGTTCCATCTAAAAAAAAAAATCTTGAAACAATTATATTATTAAAATATTCTTGCCCATTAAGAATATGAGTCACCTCATTTTTAAAGCTCTCCTGGAGACGATTCATATGTTAGGAGAATATAAGTCTATTAAAAAAATGCCTAACAGCTGTTATGCTGTGAACTGTAGATACTGCTTATTCTCAGAAGTGTGAGAATAATTCTACTATGTCAAAAAATAAATCTTGTAGCACATTATTGTAAGAAACTACAGAGATTGATTTACTTTCAACCACTCATGTATCGTATGAACACTTCTATATTATAATGTATACATACTGAATTTTCTGAAGGTATGATCCTTAATAGATATTTCTTACCAAGTAATACTATAGCTTGGTATCTCAGATTCCTACTGAGCACCCTCAACAATCCAAACTACAGATAATTGAAACGATTTTATTGTTTTGCAAAACATGTTAGTGTTCAATTTTGTGAAGTATTCTGATATTTGCTTGAAAAGAAACTAAAATGAAGTCATTGCGCTTCATAAACCTTTGTCATATGTGTCAAAGAATTCTTAGTGATAAAATGGAAGTAAAACCAAGCATCATGACTTAAATAATCTCTGAGATTTTTACAAGTTGAATCAGTGCTGTCTGATCTCTTTGCCCTCCAAGGCAATCTGATCTTGTTCTCCCAAGATAACCACATTGAGACCAAAGATATTTTTCAGTTCCTTATGACAGAAGGACTTCATGTTATTTTTACAGGCTGACAGAAAAAATGTGGCACTGCTTGAAAGAGAGGAAAAGAACATTGGTGAAGTTTCATCTTCTAATATCCTGAGATCTCCTGTCTGAGGGAAATATCTTTACCAATCATTTTCTTTTTTTTTTCTTTTAGTTGCCCCAACAGCAGTTGTGGAGGCTGTTATTCTGAAAATACTGCTTAGTCCAGCTTTAGTACATCTTTGCATTTTAAAAATAAACCACTTAATTTTCTAAAGTGTAAGGCAGATTTTTTTTTAAGTGATGAGAGATACCAATTATTATTGAAAATTCTATTTTCCAATGCTTTTCATATTATGCTTTTGAAAAGCACTTCAGCTAAGGAATATTATTGAGCTGAACTGAGAAAAAATGTTGAAGTGGTCTTTTAAATAGAGAAAGTATTTGTTCTTTAAAATACTGCTGCCTCTCTCGTTCAACAATGATTGTTTTCCCCTCCTCTTTTGGGAACAGCATGGATCATTTGTCCCAGGAGACAAGCTGTACTCTCACAGAAATTCGATATTTTCTGTTTGTACTATTTCTTTTTTCTGTGTCACATGTACGTATATTCCACATAAAGATGAATAGGTTTCCTGCATGTTGCTAATGAGGTTATCTTCAGTCTGATTCTATGAGAAGTGTTTTGATGTCCTCAGAACATTAAACAAAGGTGAAAATGTTGTGGGTGATTAAACCATTTTGCTCACTAAGTTGTTGTGCTGTGGCTCAGCTCATTCCTGATGAAGAGAGATCAACATTTACTTGGAATATACATTAAAAAAAAATCCTGAGATTGGGCTTCTCTCCTAATGCAGGGTTTGAAAGAGGCTCTTAAACTCCACAGACACTGTTAGTAAAAAGGCTTAAAATATCCATATAATTTTGGAGAAATCGTATTATTTTGTTTATTGAGAAAGTGCACTAGGTTAGATTGATTGTTTGTCTTTTTGAGTTATCAAAAATTGGGTCATCTTAATACTTTTAGAGGTAAGGCCTGCTAAAATTTGCTGTTTTCTCATGATCAGCTCAGTGATATGTACTACAATAGTTTACTGTGCTGAGCTGCTGCAGTGAAAGATCTGTCAACTTTTCCATTGTCACATCCTTTTTGGAGAGGATCCTAATTCATTCATTTCAATTCCCATCAGGATAAAACTTGGCTTATAATTAATATTATTGGTAGTTTTATATTCGTTGCATTTGGAAATGCAAAATATGTCATATTCTGACAGCTCTATTTCTAATCTGTTGACTCTACAGCAAAAGAATTCATTAGGCTAAATTCTGGAAAATAAAATTTTCAGGGCTAGACTGTTCCTTTCAGCACAGCCTTGATCCATGAATGATGTACAATCTGTGCAGCTCGAAGACGTCATGCCTTTGAGACACTCTCTTCTGGTATGTTACGGTCTTGCTTCCCTCCGTTCTACACCAACAGCTCATTTTAACTTCCCCTGTAAGAGGTGGCTCCTGTGCAATGTAAGGAAGAGAGAGCTCTATTTGGTCTCCTTCTCAATGAATCTGAGTGAAAAATGTGGTATTTACGATTTCTGCATACTAGAATACAAAATCTCTGTAGCCTGCTCATTGGTACAAAGGCAAACCTTTTACACACCTAGCTGCTCTGTCGGAGGAACAGCATTATCTTTCCTGTTTGAAAATGCAATTAAAAATTTTTCAGTTAGCTATATATTTTTTGTATTTGATGTTATAATAGGGATCAGCAAGGAACAACACAGTGCAAAATTTCACTGAATGGATTAATTATTGCCTTTGCATAGCAGAAGTGTACAGCTTCCCCCCGGGCCCCAATAGGGAGGGGAGTCTGTCCTCTCTGGTGGTTGCCTTGGGGTTGCTCTGAACTGGATCTGCTTGTACTGTGCTCCTCACTAAAGGCTGAAGCATGTTCTTTAGAAGGTGGCATTGATCTGCTCCATTTTTCTAATTATTATGCTGTAAAACACTAACGTGTTTAGTCTTGCCAGCTCAGTTGGTTCTGCAGGCCATTTGCAAGAAGAGACAGACCTTGGCCAGATGAAATTATTAACTCTGCTGTTTCCAAGGTAGTTTTAATCTTCCATCTTTGGGAAATCAGTGGTCAGTCAGCTTACAATTCTGGAGTGAGTCCAGAGGAGGGCCACAAAAATAATCAGGGGGCTGGAACACCTCTTGTATGAGAAAAGGCTGAGAGAGTTGGTATTGTTCAGGCTGGAGAAGAAAAGGCTGTGGGGAGACCTCATAGCAGCCTTCCAGTACTTAAACGGGGCCTACAAGAAAGCTGGAGAGGGACTTTTTACAAGGGCATATGACAAGGAGTAATGGCTTTACACTAAAAGAGGGTAGGTTTAGTTTGGATACAAGGAAGAAATTCCTTACTATGAGGGTGGTGAGGCACTGAAACAGGTTGCCCAGAGAAGCTGTGGATGCCCCCTCCCTGGAAGTGTTGAAGGCCAGGTTGGATGGGGCTTTGAGCAACCTAGTCTAGTGGAAGGTGTCCCCTGCCCATGGCAGGGGGGATGGAACTAGATGATCTTTAAGGTCCCTTCCGACCCAAACCATTCTATGATTCTGTGATAAGTAAAAATTGAGAGTTTGAACCCCTTAAATATTGTTTTCAGGAACTACAGGTCCAATTCAAAGTCTTGGTGTCTTGCAAGGTCCTATAGTCCTTCTGTTTATGTAATTACAGAATCTCAGGCCCAGTGAGCTCAGTTCAGTCCCTTAGCAATGTTTTCTTCACAAGTTCCTTAAAACCGAAATGAATGCAATCTAAATCATCTAAACCAAACATTAACACTGCTACTCAGGCAAAACCAAGATACATTTGTGATGCCTATAGCCTCATTTCGCAGGTTAACATTTCTCTTTTGAACTAGGAAAAACAAGGCAGAACCAAATACTGAATTTGAGTAATGTTGAAGACATTGAGCTATTTAGCCATAACAAACATGCACTAAAAGATATGGCCAATGAAAAAAAAAAATCCATTAAAACCCTCCTCCCTTCCTATTGATTTTATACCTACCTTTAGAAAGCTTTGTTTGAGAGCTACAGAAGAATGTGTATGATCATAAGTATCTTCATTGGTATTTGTTGGCAAGATGTGCTTGCAGGTCTCTCAAGTACCTGTGCCTTGTGGCAGAATTGTGGGGAGGGAGGTATGGCCCATGGCAGAGAAAGGCAGGGTTAGGACCACTTAGGAATGCTCAATGTACGCAAGTTCATTGGACAGGATAGGATGCTGCCTGAAGTCTTGGAGAGAATCATAGAATCATAGAATCATAGAAAGTTTTGGGTTGGAAGGGACCCTTAGAGGTCATCTAGTCCAACCCCCCTGCAGCAATCAGGGACACCGCTAACTAGATCAGGTTGCTCAGAGCCCTGTCCAACCTGGTCTTGAATGTTTCCAGGGATGGGGCCTCCACTACCTCTCTGGGAAACCTGTTCCAGTGTTTCACCACCCTCATTGTAAAGAATTTCTTCCTTATATCCAGACTAAGAGAGCGATACCTATCACTGTGGAGAGGCTGTGATGACTAGGGGAGATTTCTGATGACTGGAAACAGGCAAACATCACAGCTGTGTTTAAGAAGGGCCGTAGTGGGGATCAGGGAGATGCAACCTGCTCAGCCTGGCCTCAGTTTCTAGAAAGATTGTGGAGCAAATCCTTCTGCAGGCAGTTCCAAGCTACTTGAAGGAAAATAATGTACTAAGGAACAACCAGCATGGATTTGCCAGGGATAAATCATCCCTGAGCAATTTGATAGCTTTTTGTGATGAAAGAACAGGCCCTGTTAGTAACTGGGAGAGAACAATGGATGTTATATACCTTTACTTTAGTAAGCTTTGGTCAAAGTCTACCATAACATCCTTACAGCCAAACTAGCGAGACGGATAAACAGGCTTAATCACTAGGCTCAAAGAGACACTGGTTTAAAGTGGTTTAAACTTCATGTAGCCTCCAGTGTACCTCTTCTGAGGTTGATTCTGGGGTAACATTCTTTGATGTCTTCATTAATAGCCTGGATGATGGGGTGGAACACCCTCAGCAAGTTCATGGCTGCTACTACCAAATTGGAGGAAACAGCTGATCCACTTGCGGGCAAAGCTGCAAGGGGCATCCTGAAAGATGGAGAATGGGGCTGGTTTGCTGCTTAACACGCAAGTGTCTTAACTAGAATATGCGTATACATAGACTGACCTCAGGACAGATATTATACAGGAAATGTCTATTATCTATTCTGCAGTATGATTTAATTATGATTAAGTGCTTTAAGTGTAGGAACATTATTCCTGTTAAATAGAATTATTAATCAGTGATATGGTTCAAATCTCTGAATACCACTATGCCCTGCCTGGCATATAAGATATGAAGCAGAACACCTACCACATAATGAGTCCTAAAATGGCTGTGCTGCACCCAGGTATAATCAGCTTTGATAGACAGGTTTGCAAAGAGCAGTAATGTAGATGTCTTGCCACCAACTTCAGTCAAGCCAGGATTTTACTTGCAATGGTACAATCATGTCAACTGGGTACAGCATTTGGAGAAAATAGCACAAACTTACCTTATATCATGTTGCTCAAAAGCACAGAACAAACTTTGTAATAAAAAATACATATATTTCAGTGTTCAAGGAATCTGTAAACACTGCTAATTTCTCCCGCTCTCATCACATCAAAGCCAAATTCTTCAATTACGTTGCTGTAAATGTGAAATGAATGGGCTTAAATTTTGGGTATATGTTTCTAACTGAAGGCAGAATTTGAGCCATGAAACTAGAGTAATCAAACAACAAAACAGTCAAAAGACATTCAGTGATCCTTAATGTGTCAAGCAACTGTGGCTATTATGTGGAGAATCACAGAGGGCAGTAGGTCTTTCTTTTATAAAGCTTATACTCAAGTTCAGTAGGAATGGGTTGAAAGAAGTCCTGATACTTGGCATAGATAGAAGGCAAGATTAGGTGCTCTGTTGTGGCCTTACAGCCGGCATATCCCTGTAACGTAAATTTTAATTTGTTCCAAATTAACTTCTGTGACTGAGGAAGGAAACTCCATGAGGCCCTTGTTGCCGAGAAGAAATAATACTGTTTCATGGTGAGGAAATAATTGCTTTGCATGACTAGTTCTCTCCACCTCTACTGGAAAAAAATGGCTTATTTAATTACAACATATGAAAGTGCTTCTTTCCATTTCAGCATACAAATGTGGACTTACTATTCTGGCCTTGTTTAAACTTGTCTTGTATACTTTTCCAGAAAGATATCATTCTCTAACCCTATCACTAGAAAATGGTAGTATATCAATGTGAAATAATTATTCAATTTTCTGCATATTGGCTCTTTTAACAAAAGTAGGCTGTGAGTATTTTGCATGAACATAGACTTACATTCTAATAAACCTTTATCTATAATGACAAGCATCTCATCTTTGGTGTTTTCAACTAAGATTTAATCAATTATAGCGATTTTTTCCTGTGGTTGGTATTCATTAGTGGAGCTCATAATTTCTAAACTCCAGTCTGCTGAAAATAATGAAATTAGATCGATATAGTTGTGTTTAATGGCTTGTGCTATGCAGCTCATCTGAAAGAGCTCTAAACGTACATTTTCATAAGGTCTGCATTACTCTACTCATTGACCAGAGTGTAGTGATGAGCTAATACTGTTATTTTTAGTTCCTATGGGTTTTATCCAAGGCATTTTGGAGATAAAGAGCTAGAGGGAATGACTGCACTGAATGGGGAAGCAGGATGCATTATGAATGACTTTTCAGTTCTGTTTTTCAGGAACGAAAGTTAGTCAGACCTGAGTAGTGTTGTAATTGCAGTTTCCTCATTTTAACGACTCTAGTTCATAGCCTTGGGAATATGCCCATTTTCACGTTTTCATAGGCTGCGTCCATCGGCCAAAGGAGTAAAGAAATTGCACTGCCAGGGGAGACCTGTATGCTGTCCTGTGTCTAACCACGGCCAGCACTAGAGGAAGGTGCAAAAAGCTGTACAGGAGCTCGTTGCAAGTCACATAGAGATAGCAGCCTGATCCCCAATTCCTCAATTTAAGACAGTAACCATTAAGTTTTCTTACTTCTACCTGTTTGTTACTTGCATTGACCATTATAACCCTGATATCTCTAGTATCTTGACATGTTTAGGATTACTAGAAGGTGGAATTGAAATGCCTTTACTGTAACTCTTGGTCACATCCTTGCTAAGAAAAGCAGTATCAGTATTTTCAGTCTCCCTTTGTAAAACTCCTTCTCTCCTGTATTTCTTTTGTTCTTCTCTGAATGCACTATAATTCTGCAGTGGTCTTCTTGAGACACTGTGCGTGATCGGATGCACACCCAACACAGAGAGAGGGCTATTTCTGTGGCTTATCTAACAGCCTTCTGATATGTTTGGTGATTTTCTCTAGCCCTGTCCTCACACCACCTGCCAGTTTGTTTTTGTGAGAAGACGTGCACATAAAATGGAAAAATGCCTTTTTTCCCCGTGCTGTAGAAGTCACTTTTACCTTTGTTACCTTTATTAAGATTGTGATGTAAGAGTACCCATTCATCTACTTTAGTCAGAATTCCTTAAACTTCTGCATCACCTTCTCTATACTTCATTAATTGTAATTGTGTTTCCAAAATGTAAAAACCATATAATTTTTAAAACGACGGCGGAGTTGTAGAGGAATACCAAGTTTTAGTACAGTGCTTTGGATTCTCATATGCAAGGTACCACACAGAGAAGATGGAAAATGATGATGTCATAAAAATAATTAGCTGTGTTCCATTTCTGGTTGGGGTTGGAATTTTTTAATTCAGAGGGGATTGTGACTGGTCCAAGGGAAACCTGGTCTCCTAACATTCTTTGCTCTTGCTAGCCTGCTCTTCATAAAGACATTTGAAATTTACATGAAGAACCTGGCTGAGTGCCTCCTAATGAACCTTGTTGGCTCAGGTCCAAACTGTTTTAAATAATGAGAAAAGTAAGTATGGGGCCCTGCAGGGTATTTTCAAAGGCACAAAGGACAGTTAGGTAACCAGCTCCCAGGACAAATCTAAGGCTCTCTGCAATTTCAGCCATTAAAAAAGCCTGGTACCTGCATAACTTTATGCAAGCTGAAAAACGTGGTCCATGGATACCGGCATATTTCTGCAAACTAAATCTTGAAAAACATCTAATTTAAAAAAAAAAAAGAGTGAAGAAAGAGCTGGAACAGTAAATTGTGTCAAGATGTAAGATTCATAATTACAGCACAGGAAATGGCAGCAGATTATGAAAGATCTTTGGCCTGAAGTGATGTAGCAAATATCTCCAAGCAGCTGGTTAAAGAGGCCTATTAGCAAATGCCTTGTGTTATCTTGTGTCAAGCATTTTCAGCTGATGAAAACAAGAGAGTGTAAAACATGGACTTTGATTTTTCTCTTGACAAAGAGTGGGAAGTGCTAGTAATTGTCAGTTTGTATTTGTTAAGCTGGTACTCCATAGCATCAGCCCAGCAAAACCTGTTTCTTTGGGTACATCTAGAAAGCAGAGTGGAGCTGACTAGAAATGCCCGGTCTTGTACTGGCCTGTGCTTGTGTGCAAACTCTATATAGTGCACCAAGCTGAGAAATATTTGGTGATGTCTGACTGTGCTGTCATCCTGTAAGCATGTCCTTGGTTCCAAGCTGTTAAAAGAAGACAAGTTAACACAGAGGCAACGTTTTGATAGCATCTTGATACTGCTTTGGTTCACTTGCTACTTAGCTATGCTGCTGCCTCTGTGTTCACAGTCTTCAGACTGCATGGTGTAAATATGCCCAAAGAGTAGTTAGAATTTATAGTTAGCCTCTTCTTCGTTAGTATGGTTGCCAACACGATAAAAAATTATTTTATCTTCACAGGAATTGCTTATTTGATTCAACTTTCTTCTATTCTGGTCTTATATCGTGTACAAATCCAAATCAAATTACATGTATTCATAATAACCTGCATAATAAGAAACCCACATGAGTTTTAATGTCATTGAAATCAACGTCTTTCTTTTCTGAGGCCTATAATTTTAGACGTGGTGATACTGATTTGACATTAAAATATGATAATTATTTAACTCCTTTATTGCATTCTAACATACAAACAGCCATGCCCTGCATGAAATCTCCATATGACTAGATTTTGAAATTATTTATTTAAAATTAAACATATTTTTACCTGATTCTTTCATTACATAAAGGGAACTGAAAAGGAAACTTGGACAAAAATTGTCCGATTTCAGGAAATGTTTCATGTAACATTGTAAAAAAACCCCAAAAACAAACAATAGAGCACAAAATAGATGGCCTTGCTTATATGACCAAAACTGTAAAGCTATTTTCAGTGAGGTGACATTTGCCATGGTATCTATGGCTTATTAATAAAGTTGTTATAATTGTTAGCAGAATACCTGCATTGCTGGAGCACTCAGACATCATGACAATACACGGTCTCTTCTGTGTAAACGCGGTGTAAATAAAATGGAAGGCAATCTCTGTCTCTAAATAAGCTAACAGGCAAGACAGAAAAAGGATAGCATAAAAAATCCAGAGTTATAGTGAGAGGAAGTGACTTATCTGTGGTCCCATCATACATAAGTGAGAAGGCTGAAAATAGGCAAGTCTCTCAAGCCTCGGCCAGCTAAGTCTCAGTCCAGTGGCTTGTTTGTTAGTATAATCCGTCTCTCACATACTTCTTGAACTGCAATATCCACCGATCAAAATTTAACAGATCAGTTTTAAAGGCTATTTTTAGTACTTGTGGTTGCACAGAAAGTCTTGTGTTGGGTGTGTATTACTACAATTACTTCTGTTTTATTCAAAATGAGGAAGCCATTGAATTTCCCTCTTTTTAATGATAAATAAAGCAGCTGAAACTAGTGTTAGGCTGGACACAGCCCAAGTACATTTTTAGCTGGGCAGCCAAAGGGACTTTCCTCAAAATTGACCACAAATTCAGGGATTGATGCATCAATTTGGTACAGTTGTCTGCCTAAGGATAAATAGGAATGGAAAATAAAAATAACTAGAGAACAAGGGAAACTGTGAATGTGGTCCTGAGTGGAAGTCCTATGAGAGAAAGGGAAGCTTATTTTGAGCAGACGATGAGATAAAAATCCAGACTTGAAAATTTATAAGTGGGAAACCCTTCTAATATATATTCATACTGGCTTCTGAGAAATTTGTGTATTTTTTGGTATGATTTTGTTAAAAAAAATTATCAGACTGTGGAAATAATCTGAGTCATGTATTACATGTCTTATTCAAATGGAAAGAAGATGGCTTGGGTATTGACTAACATTTGAAGGTTTTTGTAGCTGAAGCAGATTAAAGGGTTTTAAATTGTGGGACTCAATGGACACTTTCATAGGAGGATAGGCCAAGAAATGATTTGGGGATCTTGGAAAAAATGACTACAAGTCCCTACGTCAAATTACGCCATGACTTAAAGCAGAGAAGAGAATGAAGTCATGAGTCTTCCATAGACACATTTTTCCTCTGTTTAGTCTGTACTGGGGAGCTGGGGGAGTGGGTTTAAAATATTGTCAGAAAATAACATCAGAAATAAACAGGGCTGGGTGCTGCACTCCCATCAGAGTGACTGACAGCATCCCTGGGAATTCAGAATGCTGTGGAAATCTCAGCATAGCAGGAGATAAGGAGCCTTTCAGAAACTAAATTGCACCAGGACTGGGCTTTTTTCACCCTTAGCATATAAAGTGTGTTTTTAAAGTTTGTATTTATGAAGCTGCATCTTAGAAGTTATATTCCATGCATTTTTAATAAAGGAAACACTGTATTTTGTTTGCATGTTGTGGCACAGCAGTGATCACTGGCATTGCAAAACACTGCCTGTGTGATGCGGATATGCTGAATGAAAGCCTACATATCATTTCCCTGGTTAGAATTTGGTTTGAGGAAAATGTGTTTCTCAAGTGAATGCCTTGAAAACAGGCATACATATAAACATGAAGGAAGCATAAAGGTATTATGGCCACCATTTCCCTTTTGGAGAAAAATGTCACATGTAAAATGTGAGTGCCCACTCAGAGGAATTGCTATGTACCTTTTGCCTACAAATACTGACAAGCTAATTGAATTTCTCAAGTTGTTGCAGTCTCCTCATTCACCTAGTTATAATCCATCTGATGCAGCAGTTGCTATGGTAACGGCTATTTCAACGTTTTAACCTATATAAATATTACTGGATGTAGACTTCTTTGATAACACAGTTAACTTGTGTAACTGTTACCCCTCAGAAGAAAATCACTGTCAATATTAATAATCAGATCAAACAAATTTGCAAGAATTTGCTTGCGAGCGAGGGAGAGCTGGTTATATAAAGCAAGGCTGACACCTGCCGGCTCTTTCTCTCAGACACAAACGTGTTTTCTGCATGCGGGACACGTCCAGCTTTATTGAAAATAGTCTTTTTATTTCTCTCTTCATCAGGAGAGTTTTGGTGTTCTAGCATGATCCCCTGTTTCTTATTTTATCCTTTTTTTCCACGGGTTGTGAACATAGTGCGTGTTACAAAACATATGTGTATCCTTAGTAAAAACATGCTCAGAATTGGGGCTTCCAATTCCAACTTCGCAGATTGCTCATTCATAAAGTTTGACGTTTAGGATGTCAGTGGCGCAAATTGGCTAGTTAGGCATGCTGATGGACTCTTTTAGGGTGAATAAGGCTTTTTGTATTCCTTTTAAATACTCCGTATTCCTTTTAAAATAGCCTTTGCGATTTTTTTGAGGCAGAGAACGAATGAATATGTAACAAATAATCTCTTCCAGGCAGAGCTTATTTCTTATTAAGCATCATGCATATGGCCAGTGCTTAAAAATACCATAAATAAATCCAGCAATAGGACATGCATAAATCCTGTATGGTGCCTATTCTCCCGACACTAGCAAAGGCGCAGGAAAATCGTGGGGGAACTGCAGGTGCACTGCAGCACTGATAATTCCTGAAAGTGTTGTGCCTGTCAGCTCTCAAGGGCAGATGGGAAGTCTCAGTGTCGTGGAAAGGATTTCTCCAATGACAAGTAGTTTGTACATCTCCTTTGTGGGGGTACAGCATAAATTCCCTCTGTTTAGCTGGATAGCTAATGTGAGAGAAAGAGAGCAGAGCTTTAACTGCCCTCCCTTCTGCTCCACTTTCCTTTGAAAAGTGTTCTGCTGCTGGCATTATTAACTCTGAAACTCCCTGTACAGCTGTGGTCTGCAAGGACTGGCTCTCCTATGCAACCATGGAAGAGGCACAAAGGTTTCCTTGTGACCACTCGTTCTTTTTGTGTCCCCACAAAAGGCCAGTCACAATGTAGTATGCTGTTAATAGCTGAAGCACAAGATGTGGTAATGTAAATGAAGCCTGAGCAGATGAAGCTAAGGCTTGGGGGAAACTTGGGCCTAAATGACTGTGCTTTATCTTTCTTATTGAGTCACTGCCACATGACTCGTTTGGCTTAATCTCTTCATAGCATTTTATGCAGAGGCACTCCATTCAGATGTTTAAACACACATCCATTATATGCCATGTATGCTCGGATGTCCTTGCATGTGAATATGACTTTGTTATTCCTCTGTCCTCGAGTATGTATTTCACCTGCGTATGTGAATACCAAGGTATTTTGGCAAAGTGCTTCATCGTGGGGCCGTAGCTTCCACTCCTTGAGCTAACATTATGCTCTTCTCATTAGCATCTATGAAACTGCACTTTTTGGTTTAATGGTGGGTTATTAAGAATCTGAAAAATATCAATGCGGAAGCGAAGAAACTGAGCATCGCTGAAGCTGTGCATGCGGTAGAGATGCAAAGAGCTCTGACTTTTCAAAGAGAGGAGAATAGAGAGGGGGACGCTGAGAAGTGTGTGCATGCCATGAATATCCCTTTTGTTTGTTAGCTCTGCAGTGGTGTCAAAGAATCTCCTATCTGTGACAGGCAGACCTGACAGACAGCATTGTTTTTGCTGTTTTTATTCCTGCCTCATCTTCCGTATGAAGTTCATAGATCGTAGTGTCAGGATAAAGTAGGACTAAGTAAGTGGTCTCATGGGTCCCACTCTTCTAGGGCTCAGGAGTCCAGGAAGTGAGTACTAAATGTCATTCACATTTTGCTGGCAGGGACTCTGAAAGGAAAGTGAAAGGTGAGATATTTTTGTTAGGATGGAGGCAAGCCACTGTGAAAATTTGAACCTATTTCTAGATACAAGATAACGTGGCCCTCCTTAGAATTCCTGATTTGTGTACTTTTCTGTGACAGCTTGCCCAGGTGAGGGAACAGTAGTGGTACAGGCTGATGCTGTAGAGGCTGTGAAAAAAAGAAGGTAAGAAGAAAGTCAGTCTTGTTGGTTCTGTGCAAAAATCCTGGTAAGTTCATCATCTGCCATTGCAGAACTGTACTCTTTTAGGAAACCTGACAGCCTCACCATGTTGGTTATTATTTTCTGGCAAAGAATTTCTGTTCCTTACTTGATACATGCAGTGCCTGGATGTCTGTGACTCCTGAAGTGGAGAGCTACTGCAAATAAGCATCTGGGCTGATGAGAACTACAGTAGATTATTATAGTTACAGGAGTGAGGCATGATCTTACCTTACTGAAATTGGAGATCACATTGCAAGGAAACATACACATAAGGAATAAACCTGATAGGAAGCATTTTCATCACCAACCAAAGAAAAGAATGTCCCAGTTCTCAATTTCTAATGTAAATTGATTTCCTAAATCCCTCAGATGCCCTTGAAAACCCCACCCCACAAGCTGTACCCCCCCGCTCCTCCCCAAGAAGAACGTCTCTTGAGAGTAATTTCCTGAGAAAGCCTGTATATAACTAAGCACAAAGGTGGAAGATTGCTGAAGACACACAGAAACGTGTGGGTGTTCTCTATATCCAAGTTTCGTCTGCCCTTCTACCACTCAGGGACCCTTGAGAATTGGGCTAGAGCAAGCAGAAATACTAACTTTGAAGAAATTCATCCAGCACTGTGTTCTTTGTTAACATTTCATAATTAATAGTTCTGAATTACTTCATCCCAGAGCAGCTCATAGTTGCATTTTCCTGTTTGCACCTCCATGTCAGCATATCCTCTGTTCCTTCAAAGAAGCATATATTTTGAAGCAAGCGTTCCAGATGCTGATACTTTTCAGTTACAGTAAAGTAGCCATCAAGTTATTGTCTAGAAGGGTTCCTGAACTCACAGCGTCAGAGTGGCTGAGGTTGGGAGGCATCTTTGGAGACTGTCTCTCCAAGACACTGCTCAAAGCAGGGTCAGCTGGAGCAGGTTACTCAGGCCATGTCCAGTCAGGTTTTGAATATCTCGAAGCATGAGGACTTCACGACCTGTTCCAGTGTTTGGCAGCCTTCACTATAAAAAAAGGTTTTCCTTGTGATAAAAATAAAATTTCTTGTATTTCAGTTTGTGCCCCGTTGCCTCTTGTTCTGCCACTGGGCACCAGTGAGAAGAATCTGACTCTGTCTTCTTTCCTTACCCCCATCAGGTATTTACGCATGTTGATATAGGATCCCAGTGAGCCAGCTCTTCTCCAGGCTGAGCAGCCCCAGCTCTTACAGTGTAAAGCAGGCAGACTCAGGACATCTGAAATCAGTTCTGGAACTGACAACTTTGAGCAAATCAGAATGAAATTCTGTGTCCTGTCTCTAGAGTAGAAGTGCAGAAGTTATGACCCAGAAGGAAGGTAGGTTAAAGTAACTTCAGGATACTTTTGTGTTCCTTTAACCTTGGATTGCCCTGCGGTCTGGTGAAAGCTCTGGCATAATCTGTTCAGCTCAAACTGTTGTTCCTTTGCAGTGTCCTTTGGGGATGTGAAATAGGATTGCATGAAATAGAAATGTCATGGCTGAAATAACCATAATGATGTTCTTGTCCCCGCTCCAAACTGTAGCATGCTCCTTACATAAGACCTTGAGAAAGGATGATAGGAACAAGGCTTATTGCGTCCTTTCATAGTGTCTCTCCTAAAGAAACCTTATTGGGTGTGAGGGAATTTCAGGGCCCCTTTAGGCCTCTACATTGCTTTTGCATGGAGAAGAGTGAAGATGACGCTTTTTGGTTTAATCCCTCCAAGTCTCAGGTAGAAGATGCCTGAGGCGCGCCCCTAAATTGTAAGCTTTTTGGACGGGGTTTAGATTTTGGGTTGGGTTTGACTTTATTCCATGTGTTTGGCCTAGCAGAGAGAAGCCCATTTTTTTTCTGGGGATTGCTGCCAGTGCTGGAGAGTAAATAATTAGGGAAAATAATTCAAAATCACAACACCTGACTTTGTATGAGGTCATTTTACTTTGTGGGAGTGGAAAGAGGAGGGGGCCAGCAAATGATTCATTTTCTCTATGGTGACTTCTGGTTGTGAGGACAGCTTCAAGAAGTGTCACCGCAGTGGCAATATAAGTCCAGACTTCTGGAAGCTTTCCCTTAAGAGCTCTCTGCTCAGAGGCTGCTGTGGCAGGCTGGTAACCCTTTCCTCTCTACGCTCGTCGTGCCAAGCTGGAGTTGCACCTCATCATCCTGGTAATTTAGATACAAGTTGTCTTGGCAGCTGCTGCGGTAAAGGAGTGGTAAGAGAGTTAGTTACACAGTCTTTTAGCTGCTTCTCATTGGGATACCTTTTGGTCTTTTTGTCAAATGACTATTCCTTATGTCGGTTTACTTTAAACAGAACAGCACAATACCAGAGGCCTTTAAAACTTTTGTAAAGTGGTATACTTGAGCACCTGGAGTTTTCTTGTATGAGAACTAATTAAAGATCAGTATAAAGGTAGTGAACAAATCGGGATTTGTCCTTGACCAGTGACATGTCTGTTCCCCTGTACATTTCAACAATAATACAGCTACCATATTAAATGTTGCACTTTCACACAGTTATTCAATATTTGTCAATAGCCCCATTGTTATTCAAATCATATGTCCTACTCATGTATTCATGCAGCAGTTAAAATTGCGATTGCTGGATTATAGCAGCCTTTATCATCATAACTGAATTTTTTACCTTGATATAACTCAAAAACTTTAATGCTCCATTAATGTACGGTACATTGGATATAAGACAGATGATGAGATTTGAATGAGCTCGTATCTCTTGGTCTTTTCATCTCTATGCATATGCATGGGATAGAACTATGGTCTGGAGGGCAACAGAAGTTGGAAAGATAATAGAGAGTAAAAGAGTATTTGGAACTATTGATTTAAATATTGGGCAGGGAAAATACTAATGAATTAAAGTATTCTTGAAATTCAACGGTGTCAAAAAGACAACACTGACAGCAGAAGAGAAATAATTGGCAACATGACAATTGTGGTGTTGAGATTGTGGTCTCACAACAAATAATTTCATTCATTTCCAGTTTAATCAGAAGAAATAATTTTCTTAAGTGACACTGGAGACAAGTCTCGGTTCTCCATCTATAAAGGAATTCTCTGTCTTCCCTGAGGATGGAGGAAAAATTCAAAGGGTAAGTTAGTATCTATGTGACCTAAGACCACTTTTGATTTTTTTTTTAAGCCTAAGAAATCCTGGACAGAGCAGGAGAATCTGTAAAGACTGGTAAAAATACTTCAGCTCTGCAAATCAGAGATGACAAGTGCTGTCTCATCTCTCCATGATGATGATGACCTACGCTAAAAATGATCAAACTGCAATTATATTACCTGTCTGAAAAATTGTCAGAATTCTCATGCAGGAAAACAAGATTATTTTGCATCTTTCCTTGGCAAGATTTTTCACTAGCCTGTAACAACTTGGAAGGCCAACTTTACTCGTATTCTTTCTCCTTTCTCAGATTTCACATTTTGGCTTTTGTACCTTTAACTCTTGGGATGAAATCAAGTCACCCTCCTGCACTTTGACTAAGTCCTCATCTCCAGTGGACAGTGACTAGACTGAGTTTAGCAACTAGATCACTTCTACTCCAAGTTGGCAGTAAGAATACAGCAGTTAGAGAAAAAGGTTTTAAAACATGTTGCTTAGTCTCCCTGAAATAATATTTCATTTTCCTCAAGGCAGACAGACCTAGCTTCTTCAACCCCCACCAGCCAATATCTGCTTAAACATGCCTAAATATTTCTAGCTGCCTTTTCCTGGCAAAGAGATAGCAACTTTTTATGCATTCAGCATTGCTTTATCTCCTGGGTTCACGGAGGACAATATGTGGGCTCACTGGCGGCTGAGACAGTCCTAGTGAACCTCCTGTCATCCAAGTGTTTAAGAAGAGGTGCCTTGTCCTCTCATTGACTGTTCACCTTACTTGTTGTCCAAACACCATATTGTTTCAACCTCCCATAATTACAGTGGAAGTGTCTTATGTTTAATGCTCTTATTAAATGCATATGAATCAGGGCAGTATTAACAGTTTATCACAGTGCATTGTCAATTTTGTCAATACAAGTCACTGGGGTAAACCAGATTTTTCTAAAAGATCAGGCTTTTCCACCCCTGAAATATACTGATTTTTTTTCAAGACATGCCATAGGAGTCTGTTTTAAAATTCAAGGAGTGAAGATGACTCCCCACTGGATTTGTCCTCTCCCAGTGAGCTGGTGTGTAGTACACAGCTGGCAGACCTATGAGCTATTGCTTCAGTGCTCTCGTTCTGATTTTTTTAGGCCTTACTCTGTCATATTAGGACAGTCTTGGTTTCCAGTTTATTCTTGTGGGGTTCTGTACTGAGCTCATGACCAAAGCACCAGAGTGACATGCAGCAGAGCACAGAGCAGCATGAGGAACAGCTGGCATATGTTTGTTCTCTCACCCTCTCCTCAGGGGGACGACTGTGTGCAGCCAAATGTTTTCCTTTGGAATTATTTTTAATACTGTGCTAATAAGGGAGAAGCGAGGGTAAAAGCAATGTGCCTGGTGTTCAGAGTATGAGCAGGGAGACTGGGTATGTCGTTATTTTCTTGCTTACCCCAAGCATTGAACAAGCCTCCAGGAAATACCTGTCTACTTCACAGACAGGCTTTACTCTTTGTGGAGGATACGTTATGGATATTATCTCTTTTCTGCTCTAGGGAGAAAAAGCTGTTGTTTGTTTGGGCTTTTTTAGTAGAATAATCTGAAGGAAAGCTCAAAAAAAATGGATTTCTCTGTCTCCAGATCCATAGATGGCTATTTTTCCAAGGAACGTGGGTGCTTCTAAATACAAAGAAATAGCACTGCTATTTCAGCGAAGCCACTGACAATTAGGCTTATCTATAGTACAATCTCTGTGTCTGGAACAAGATGAAAATTGGACAGAAAGCAGCAGTGAGGATTGTTCTTTTGGAAATGAACTTTGGAGCCATTACATATTGTCCATGGCATCCTGTTTGGAGCACTAGAAATGAACCAGAATGAGATTACTGTCATTTTATTCTCAGATACTTCTTTCTGTCAAAGGATATTTTCTAAGCTAAACCTTGTCTTTAATCAGGCAAAATTTGATTCCATTGTCCTTATATTGTATCACTATGGCAACACAGCATGAAATGGCGTTTTGGGCTGGCTATTGCCAACTGCTTCCCTTTTCATGTCCCGTGACCAGCCTCTGTTACGGACTCTGCAGTCCCCTGAGGGCAGGGTCAGTGCCTTCTGTTGCCTCTAGCAATGCTAGCTTAGCTCTGTGAAGGAGTTTGTGATGAGTCAGAATAATATCCTGGGCATTTTGACATGTTTATACTTCCACAGGTACTGTGGCGCATCAAAGGACCTGTTAGTCTACAGTAACAGTATGCAACACAGAGCAAATGATCTCCAGGAGCTCTGTCACTCCTCACACCGTGAAGACTCCTGGCTCACAGGGACCGAGGCATTACACTAGCTGGCTCGAGTGTGAGGAACAATCCCTCTGCAGCAGCTGAGGCTTCACAGTTCAGCACTTACCCACAGTTTTAGGCAAGACAGTGCAGTCTGAGAGAAGCTGCGCCGCTGCAGACGTGCTGCTGTCACTGCCAGTGATGGGCAGGTCATGCCTCCCTGAGCGGTAGCTGTGCCACCGTGTTGACTTACTCCTCAAGGCTTCAGTTTTCCCCATGTCCCCTCTCACCAGAGGAGGCTTGTGTGCAATTCTGCACAGAGCAGAGCCAGCACAGCCTAGCCTAATTTTGCTTACTCCTAAATGAATATGCTAGTAAACTAATGTTTCTATTCTAGAAGGGTAATAATGATTCTTTCTGGAGTGAAACTTTATCTGCGACAGAATAATTACAGTGAATTAGGTGGGGGTACCATTCCAAGGCAGCAGTTCCCAGGGACTTGCCTTGAAGAATGTACCTCTCTGCAAATGCGAGAAAGACAATTTCTGACAATCTGCTATCGATTACAGAAAATTGTTGAGTTCTAGTTTCACCCTCAAACATTTGTCTCTCTGCTGCCTTGTTTTGGAAGATGGAGCTTCACAGAAACCAAACAGTAGTTCTTACTGATATCGACTGTTTTACCTAAGAGCTCTTTTACCTTCTTCCTTTCTGCCTGCCTCCCTCCCTTCCCTTTCCTTGCTGCTGCTGGCAAGGTAATTAGGCTGCTCCCTCAAGAAAAATTCATCCGAGGCCATAATAGCCATATCAGATGGAAGCTAGGATAAAACTCTCCACAGTATAGCCTTATAAGTGCCTCTCAGCTTGTCGTAATGTTTCCCTGCCTGCTTTCTTTTTATTTCTCACTTTGTAGGCAGAATTCGCTCATCCTGTGTTCTATGCAAGTATTAAGTAAGTTAATTAAAAGAAATTATGATGTGTGTTTCCTGAAATATGGTCTTTTATTTCCTTTTTTCCCTCTTATTTATACGTTTTTGATGCTGAATCTCAAGCTTTGTCGAAAAAACCCACAGTGTATATTTCTATATCTTTCCTTTTGTAAATCCTTAACCTTCTGTTAGACTAGTATATTAAAATTCTTCAGACACAGAGTAGCAATGTTCATAATCTCCAGTTCATTATCTTAATTAGATCTGTCTTATATTATCCCACAGTTTATTCTCATTACTTTAAAGGTGATCAGCCTTAGAAGGGAATGTGAGCAGAATTTAGTGAATTCTATTGTGGCAGCATTTCTCTGATCTGGCTTTAGATCTTTCAGGTGCAGTAATGATAATGCTGCTGGTGCAGTTAATTAAAAATTACATTTGAATTGTATGAATATTCATTTTGGGGAATGAACACAGGATTAACTCAGGGGGGTAAAATGTCTGCAATGGCCCAAGGATGTGAAGTGAACCTGGATCCCCATTAAACACAAATGAATCATTAAAAATGTTGGAAATTCGAAATCCTCCCACCCTGCAAACTATTAGCAATGTATTGCCTGGGTCGAGCCTGTCTCCTAAGGTGGCAATAGACGTTAATGTTCATCCTTCAGTAACAAATTATATGACATATACTTGACGTACAGCTCTGCCCAGGAGCTAATACCTAGTGCTAAATCTTCATTAAATAATTAAGAAGGGCTACTGGCTTTTTAAAATTCTCAGGTTAAAGTCTGTATCTGTAAGATCCAGGTTACTTTTAATAGCTTTCTGTGGAAGATCAAAAATGCTTTCCCAGAAAGTGATTGTAACGTCCAGGATGCTGTTGGGGAGGATACAGACAAGAACTGCTGAGACCTTTGATAATGAAGCTCTCTATACCCAAATCATCTCTCTGGCAAAACCCAGGACTTTAATATTCTGGACAAGAATGTTAAAAATTTATCTTTTCTTTGTCTTGTGAATAGCACCACTGAAGATATCAAAGTGGTGTCTGGGTTTTTTTCCCAAATTTATTTGTTGTCATTTTTTTTTCTGAACAAAGGAAACATCAAATAATGAACAGCGTTTTTAAAAGCTTATCTGGTACTGCAGAATGCTTAAAAAAAATGAGACTACAAGCTAGAGATAAAGCCTCTTTGGCATAGGAACGTTATGTGAAGTTTAATGGGCATTTGCCAGAGAATATTTTGCCGGCTGTTAGCTAGTTGCCAAGGGGATTCACACGATGCACGTTCTAGAATAAAATGCTCTGTGAATAAACTGGGGTCAGTTAAGGTAACTTGCACGGTGCTTTTAGTTGGAGAACCAGAGTTCGGGCTTGCTGTGAGTTTAGAGATAAGGGCACTGGTGTGTGTCCTCTCCTTCCGCGCCCTGCATGTAAGTCCTTCTTATGCAAGGCACTTCTAGTTTTATGTCTGCACTAGACATCTATCTGCCTGGGAAAGCCCAAATCTACTCATTACTTATCCCACGCAACACAGAATTTGGCCTTCTTTGTGCAAGAGAGAAACAGATATGTTGTGTCTTTGCAGTCCAAGCTGTATAACTAAAGAAAGGAAAAGGGGGTTTTCAGAGTGAGAATCCCTTCCTCCTGTCTTTCTAAGTGAGGATAGAGAAAAGTAGAAGGATGCTGCTGAATACCGTGTTTTCTTGCTTATGCTGAAGAGGACATATGGTCAGTCTTTCTCTAGGGAGGATGTAGCAGGGACATGGATAGTCTTTGAGTCAGATTCTTTTTATGCTGGGGATCTTCCAGCTAAGCTGCTCCTCTTTGACCCAGTGGGGTAGGAGATGGGAGTTCTGTCCTTGGCCTTGCAGTTGTTTCTATTCAAGAGGGGATCTTTTCGTTACTCTCATGTAGGTCCTTTGGAATTGAGCTATAATTTTAAAATAGTATCATAAGAGTAAATAAAGGAAAGATTAAAAATTAACAAAAAGCTATGCTCAATATTCAATCTGATTTTTATTAGCAATTTTTTTTTTATATCAAGCTCAAGCAATTGGTGAATAACTTGGAGTCATTGTGTCTGGATACAACATACATAAAAGCCAAAAAATCTCTTTGTTTGACTTATGGGCAACATTTAATGTTCCTAATCGTTGGTGTCTAGTGTCATTGAAGATGCTGTAGGGCGTGTGTGCCTGGTAGGTCTGATATGGGGACCACAGGGGATTTATCCCCTCTAGAGCTGCAACAAGTTGATTCACTCTGGGTTGTCTTCGACATCTTAGTCCTTAGTCCTTATACAGAGAAACTGTCTGGGTGTCAGGACACTCAACCCTTTCTGAAATCAGATTCCTTAACATCTAAATGCTAGCACAGAGTCACTTAAGGAAATCTCTACCATAGCACATTAGTGCAAATGTATGCCACATGCAAACTCCACTGAACAGAGTAACATGAGGGCTTAATTTGGCCTTCTAATTAGACGTGAGAAGGAGATTGTGGCCAGACAGCAGCTGTGGGAGGAAAGAATGAACAAACTCAGACTTTTTGTTCATCTGGTCATGCTTTTCATCCTTGTTTAACTATCTGGCAATTATTGCGCTTATGCTTGTGTTGTTCTTTAAAATTTATCCTGTAAGTGAATGTAGACAGTGAGGAACTGCTGTTTCTTTCCTCCCTCATGGTTTCACCCCACTGTGAAGGCCAGGCTTAAGGTAATAGTGTACCTGGCCTTGCATTAGTGCCAACTGTTTTCCTTGGGCTTTCTTTGGGGGAGTAGTCACATTAATTTAATCAAGGAATGTCATAGTGCTCAGTTCTGAGAAGGAGCATGTGCTTTCCTTTTGTACCTTGCTTCTGTTTTCTATATTTTTGTGGAGTCCATGTCTCTACAGCCTGATAGTTAATCCCACTGATAGTGTAATTTAATAAGAGGAAAGAATGATATGGCTGCATCCTGCCCATTATGCCCTTAGGAAGGAGATTTTTATTTGCTGTCAGATGTCACTGATGGAGCATTTGGCTTCCTTTCATCGAGTGACAATTGCAGTTTTAAGAGTACAGTACAGAGTGCCACTTTAAAGCCAAACATCTCAATTCACAAGTGAGGGAAGGATAAAGTTGTGCAGCTGGAGGATGCTATTTCTTTGAGGCAGCTGTCATTGAAAAGGCATATGAATGCTCTAGATGTCAGGTGTCATAAATGTTCCATCCAGGGTTTGTCACATGCCTGGTAATATCATGTGAAGTGCTGGAAAGAAGTTTCTGTACACATTAAAATTCTTCTCTAGACAGCTTGCCCTGGAATTTGCTATACTGAAGTTTTAGGAAATTGAGAAATTAAAGTAAGGGAGATCTGCAGCAAACTCTCCATGTTTTACCAGAGTCACAGAGCTTTTGTATGTCACTCAGATCAAAATGCCTGACTTTGGTAGGAAAAAAGTCCATGACAAGTCCTCTGCCCCTACTTCTACTCACCAAATCTTTGGGGGTACCTACAAGGTGATGCCTGCACCTTCTAAGGACAGATGCATGTATGCAGTGATGGCCATGAATTCAAATGGGGAAAAAACAGTATCCCAATGTAAAAGACAAGACTTTACAGTAGGCAAATGTTACATTGCATGCCCTCTGTATACTCTACTAGCAGTTCTCAAAGTTTTCCTTATACACTTCTTTCCCTTTTCTTCTCCTTCTTCACTGGGAGCAGACTTCATCACTGGGATAGAAGAAAAGATGAACAACTGAAGCCAGGAAGAGCATCCAGGTCTTTTCACTTGATTCCCACTCCTGCCTTCTCCTACCAGGTCCTTGCTTGGAGGACTGCAATGGTTGAGAGAGCTGATGTGTGGAGGCAGCTGGGAGCCCTGGCTATGAGACCCAAGTCTCAGATGTGTAGTTGGCTTATTAGGTACCCCAGATTGCATGTGGAGTAGTTCCCAAGTTTGCACCTGGTTTGGTCTCCAGAAAGTAGATGGGTGCTGAGTTACACTCATTTTGCCCCCTCTTTTTCTAGAATGTATTCAGTGTGATCTGTGCTTGACAGCCACTGCACTATCAACGTATAGGAGCACTACAAGTCAGTGAAGAAAAACATGAACGTAGGAATTGTTTAGGTCTGATGCCTGGTGACAGCAGGGGCCAGGAAAGGGTGAGGTATGAATCTTGTTTAGTGATCTGTTTGGCCTTGGACTCTGGTGTTAACATACAGGTTCTTCAAAAAGTCCTGTTTCTTTTCAGTTGGCACTGGTTGGCTTTCTCTGCATATCAGTTCTGTCAACTGTTGAAATCAGAGTGTCTTTTCCTATTCCAGCTGGCAGTTGCCAAAGCTATCTGAAACAGAACTGGATATAAAGAACACTTGCATTTGTTGTTATGTCAAGTGAACATGTAACACTAGAAACATAAACATGTTTATTGATGCAGGGGCCAGCAGGCACTGAGTGCTGGAATTCTGCTCAGAGGAAGCAAGCCATATGGGAGGAGGAAATAAATCCTCAGCTGTCAAGTGTCACATCATTATAGGTGAGTCTAAAGAATAAGAAGTAGCATCTTCTTCCAGTCCATTAGTGCCTCTGCACAAGGAATCCTTTGATAACACATGCCTGTGGTTCACTTAATTGATTTTTAGACAAAGATTAAGAAAAAGTTACATATATTCTGCCTCCCCGCATCAAGTTTATGTCAGATTTCATGAGGCAGGGAGTATCGGGCCCCTCTACACTGGTGTTCCTTTGGTGCTTCTGACCATAGGAGATTGTTAAAGAGTTTAGATCAAGGCCAGCAAGGAGAGTGAGCTATGGAGGTACCACCAACATCCTACTCATTTTGCATTGCAGATGGTAAGTCCGTGAATATTGTGGATGACTGGAGAAATCATCCGTATGGAAGTCTCCTAAGGAAAACTCCTAATTTCACTTAGTGTCTCAACGGCATACAACAGATTCATGGTGCTGGTGTAGTTGCCTTGGTTTAGGTCAGAGAGGAATTCAGGACTGTAGCTTTTTATATGATAATGATCTTTGTGCTCTAGACAATACAGAAAGACCAATTTGAGTTTTCATCAGAAACACTCAAGCTCTTCGGTTTACCTGAGGTGATACTCATTGTTGGTTCAGAATTAGACTGATGAAAATGGAGGTTGACTGGACAAAACCCCTTTTGAATTCTATGGCTTCAAAATCCAGCTTAACTGAATTTTACAGAAATTTATCAAAATAAATTGGAAAAAAATTACTAGTAACCACATAAATCTTTGCTGTTTCATGTAGTTATGAAGCAATCACAACAATATGCTTCTAAAAAGTTTTGCTTATTGCGTTGGGCATCTTAGATGTTTTGAAGTATTTGTTTATGTACCGTTAAAACAATTGTTGATTTTTCTACCCTTACCCCCATTGACTGTAGTTCATTATTTAGAGGAACAGTATACGGAGTATTTAAAGTGTTTTGGAATCATACAGGAAGAAATTAGTTAACGTGACTTGATCTTTAAGGTCCCTCCAACCCAAATCATTCTATGATTCTATGTTTCTGTGATTTCTAGAGACAGCTGCCTTTACATTGATGTGTTTCCATTAATAGTGGTTGGGGTTTTTCTACAGCTGATCATCATTTTTCAAGATGTTCAACTGTGGAGGTAAAGATTTCAGAACTAGGCTTTGGTTGACGTTGAATCAACTTTGGAATATCTGAGGTGAAAAATGCCTTCTTTATTTTTAAATTAGAGTGTAGTGGAATAACTAAGAACAATTAATTTATTGTACATAAAGAATCTTAATGTTGTGCATGGTACATTTTATGTGATAGCCATTGAAACAGGTAGATCTGTGATAGTTATGGCCTTATTCCCTGAGCAGTTTGTTCTAAGTGTCAGTTCTTCTTTACTGAAATAATAAATTAACCTGGAAAGTATTTTTCTAGCAGAATATATTGGGTTTTGTAGAATTTGAGAAACAGTATCTGCTGACATAGAAAATTATTTTCTTAGTGGTCCAAGAAGAGGTTGCACATAGAGACTTGTTTTGGATATTTCCAAAGGCTGTTCTACACCTTAGAATTAGAAATGTTGATGCTGTTGTAATGAATGATAGATACTGCATTTAGATTTGAGCATAAGATTGGTTTCCCAATTTGTGTGATAGGTAAATAAATATTCTGACCGCTTGACCGTATATCTGGTCTTGAAATTTTTGCGATACCTTTGTATTGTATGTTGAGCAAAATGTGTCTTTGAAGATGAAAGCATAGTTTGATTTTCATACAAGAGTGACAGTGACAGGAAGAAAGTGGTACAGAAATGTCAGTCTCTATAATGAGAACAGGCTACATTTCTATTATTTTCTGTGCTTAAGTTTCATTACAGTAATTTTCCCAATGAATACATTGCATAGTATGCTATTTCCTCTTCTCATTACCATCTTTGTCATGGAGAGGAGGTTAGGGAATCTTAATGATTCAGTTATTTAAACCTTTTTGATAGTCTCTGTATTTTGAATGACCTCTCTGTTTCACCTCTTCCCTAAGGTTATTGAACTTGGGAATAGAGTTGCTTTCAGATCAAATTACTCCACAAGGAAAAGAACAAGGTAGTTCAGCTTGCTATTATCACAATTACAGAGACTGTAGCAACGACAAGGGAAAAAAAAAAAAAAGAAAAAGCACAGTCAGAATCTTCACTAGCTTTCCACGACAAAGCAGAGCAAACAATAGTAATTACTGTATGTGAGTCTGATGCAAAGCTCACTGGAAATCACAGATCCCCACATACCAGTGCTAAGAGATTGCTCAGGCTTCAGACAATGCCAGATCAGGTAGTCCTGGATTTGGGGTCAAAAATCACAGTCCAAAACACTGATAATCACTGACACTGTGATCTCTTCAAGTTTTGCCACCTTGAAAAATGTAGAAATGTGGTTGGTCATGGGCATTTCAAATATTTCTCCTATTTTTTGAGACTTCTGTGTATTCAAATGAGAGGAGAAGAACCAATCTCTCTACATCAGGGTTCAAGGTGCTGGCTAGTGATAGGGACTGAAATGGCTGCAGACTGCTTGGGATCCATAGTCCCCGGGGGAAAATTGGTATGTAAAATGTACTTAGTAAAAAACAAACATTTGTGTCAAGATGCAAAGTATGTTTCCACACAGTGTGCCTGAATGGATTCTACCAGCCAAATAACTCTCACCATTTAAAGGCAGAACTGAGTAGTCGGTGATACTTCATAGACATCTGAGATACTCAACCCAGAACATTAAATGATAAAAGCCAAGATTAAGGATTCAGTACTTTCCAGTATCATGAAGACCCTGAATGTGTTCACTGACCATTCTAAATGGTAAATACATTTCACAGGCATATGCCCTGTGCTTTCTATAAAGCTTGTTTTCCTACAGTGGGCAGGGAGATTGCATGAGAGACTCACGGAAAGTGCATAAAGGACAAATACAGGCAAAGGATTTATCTGAAAAGAATTTTTAGAGTGCGGGGGTGCTGTATTTACTCACATTCTCCAGTCTTCATCTGAATAAATAAAGTGGTGTCATGGGACAAGCTGCAATACTGATAATGAATTTTATACTCATTCACCCTGAGAAGTTTCAACAGATACAGTTTGCCTATCAAATGGATTTAAAATTGTATTGTCACTGCCTTGCTTTCTGCACTGATTACTTTTGTATTGCAGCTCCATGCCTCAATAGACACTTTGATTGCCCGTATCTGCCACATTGTTCGCATGAGTCTCCCTATAATCTGTAATATGAAACCCTTCGTTTTAATACTAAAACTCGACATGTGCTTCTACAATGATTATTAACTAAGGGATATGGCAGCCAAAATGATACTTTGCTTTCTATTCTCTGTTTTTTTCTGTGTATGTTGCATGGTAGTCAACAATCCACTTAGTTCAACAGCTCAGCTTACTGAAGGAAACATTTTGGAAAGGATGTTGTGGGTACGGCTGCAGACTTTTCCACAGATTTGATTACCATGCTGCACACAGCTATAATAATAAACCTTGGCTACCCTTGGCTTAGCTATTATTTCAGTTTCATAAGATCTGAATCCTAACTTCCAGCACAACGTATGACTGCAATTTAACAAGTCTTTTAAGCATGTAGTCCATCTTAAACACATTACCTTAAGAATGAATGATAAATGTTTTGAAGGACTGAGGTTTTTAAGACTTAGTCTAATACAATGTAGTTTAATTTTTATCAGAAGTGAATCCCTACAATTCTGAATGTTTATTCTTCTTTTTATTATACTATGTGATGTTATTTCAAACAGGTTTATCTCAGTTTCCTAAGAAAGGAGGCTAACGAAATCCTTGCTGGATTAATATGTGTGTGGATATACGTGTGATTTACTGTTCACTTCTGTGATCTCCTTATAACCATTAAATTTCTTGGCCTAATCCAGCCAGTCTGGGAGAAAAACAGTAATCTCAAAGATAAATTTCCAACACTTTACGAAATGTGTAGCAAGGTCGAGACAGAAAGAAATGTCTTCCTCTGGCCCAAGGAAAGGCTGTGGTGTGCACATAGTCCCGATACCAGAAAAGATACCAGAGAACCCAATTGTAGGACCCAAATCCTAGGAAATAATCTGCAATGTTGGGTTTTTTTGTTGTTTAATTGATTTCCAGGGATGCCTACAGTTTCTTTCAGAAGGTGTTGGGGTAGTGATGGCAGGAGTTTTCCACTTAGAGCCTCCTAATAAAAACAAGACTATCTGAAGTTATTTCAGTCCAGTATGAAGAAATATGCCAGTGGACTGTGTCTATGATATTCTGATTTCTTGAAATAAATACTTTACTGGGATGAGAAGTGATAGGGACAAGGAATAAAAATAGGCAAAGGTAAAATTGGACTAGGAGATTGAATTCACAGAATGAAGTTTGATTTTTTTTTCTTGCTGTGTGGGTTTATTACTTAGTTCTTTTAATCTTAGAATTTCATAATACTTTATAAAGGTTAATTATACCTCATACCTTATGCCCCAATTCTGACTTCCATCCTGTTTTCCACTCTGTCAACACGAAAACTAAACTAAAGAGAGATTAAGCAGATGACTGAAGGCTCTGCTGCAGGTGTCTAGTGATATCTCCAGAGTGCTCTGAAGAAGCCTGCTTGGGTACCAGAAGCACCAGAGTCATTCTAATAAAATGGACTTTCTAAGATTAAATTACCCTCAGCAAGTGACTTGAAACTGTAGTATATATTTTAGATATATCCTCGGTCAGGATAAGGATAACAACCTGTATTCCACTATTTATACCTTAGGTGACACCCTGGAATTTTGCTATTTCTTTAAAAGAAGACCAAGTTTAACTTTTAATCTGTTAGAATACACTGTTTTATTGTGCTAGCCCCTGGATATAGTCTTTTAAATATGTACAGTATAAGAAACCTAACACAACCCTAACTCTTTCTTTACAGAAAGGTGTTATGTAAAGAAAGAATCCTATACACTGAAATGGAAACATAAAACAACACTCATACATTTCATATTTTAACTCTTTTTGGGGTGTGCTAGAACCACAATAACCTAATACAATTTTTAAAACTAATTAGAGCGTAGTGTTTATTTGTAGGCAGAAGAAGAACTATTCACTTCTCTTTGATGTTGCTGTGTCTTCTGATTTCAAGAAGCTTCTGAGCATCTACTGAAACACCAGAGAATTAAGTTTTGATATCAGGCAAACATATTCGTGTCCAGTTAAGCAAAATTGTGCACGCTGTTCCTCTTCATGGGTTCCTTTAAAGTGGGAGCTTTAAAAATTCCTAACAAGAAGGCTAGAAAACAAGGGCATCAAAGAATCATTTAGAAGAAAGATTTTCTCTTCCGCATTCATGTAATGAAGTGACATTTATAATTTTTAATCCTTTATTTCCCTCTCCTAAGTAAATTTAGTCATCTGTTTAACTCACACTCAGGATTTGCATTTGAGCTTGATGGCAATAATAATCAAGTGAGATAAATTAAATTAATATCCTTGCAGATACAATTAGTTTAATAACTTTGCCGTTTCCATTCCCTTTTTATCTGCATTATCACAATTGGGTAATGTACTGCAGTAAACCAGTGCCTCAATGAACTTCTCCCTGTGCCCAGCACGGAGAGAGTAGGATTTCTTATTTTATTGCTCAGATTGTCGTATCTTGCCTTATATAGCACCTTTTATTGCAAAAGGAAGACAGACATTTTGGTATAAAGAGGAATGACATTTCTCAGAGTTGATATGCGTGTACTTCTGGGGTGGAACAGAGACCTTTTTCACAGCAACCAGCAACATCATATAACCATTAAAGCAGAATGCCCAGAGAAACTGGATTGAGATGTAATAGTTTTGCTGAGATCTTGGGGCTTCCAGGACACACAGGACATACACAAATGCAGGTGCATGAATACTCATGTATATTTTCATGTATATTCGGGGTGGTTTGATACTTAGTACTTATACACCCGCACTGAGAGCTGCTCTGCATTTGCAGCCTGAGTATTTGGGCTTGAAGTGGATGGAATATGGATGGTCTGCACAGGACAAATATGCTTTTTAACCAAAGGCCACTGAGCAGAACTGTGAAGCTCCTGATGCAACCATTGCCAACAAACTGCAGCTTCCATCCATTCTGCATGCTGGAGTTACTGGATTTGAGCAAGGACGAGTCCCACACTCTTCAAGATGATCTTCTGTATTAGGTGTCATGGAGAGCTTTTCTGTGATAGTTTTGATATTTCTCAGTGAGAACCAAACACCAAGTATATGCATATGTATATACAGAAACATTCCCTTATTTTGGGTTTCTTTGTGGTTTTTTTTCCCTGCATAACTGATTTCTGTCTTTCCCATCCAGTGTCTGCAGGATGTGAGGACCCAACTAGGATGTCCTTCTCAGCAGAAAGGACAGCTGTCTGTGGGAGTTGTGCAGCAGTAATTGTGTTGGGTCAGCAATCTATTAACACTGACAGTTTAAGCCACTGTGTCCATAATTGCCCTCTGTATGTTTACAGAAAAGATTAATATATGTACATACAAATCTTTCAAGCCCATGTGTGGGCTGGTTAATAGTTTACCAAGTGTTATCCGCTACCTTAGTCCTCCCACTTGTCCTTGCTCCTGCTGGTGAGTGTGCCTGGAGCAATTTTTAGTGGAAGGGTTATTCATTACATGAATAGCTAGTGCTTCAGTCCTCGGGGCCATTGCAGGTGTAGTAGAAGGGAACAAGCTGTGTGAGGGAGAGAAGTTCAGTCCCTCACTGGATCCCAGATTTCTACATGACCTTGGTCAAATCTTTTATGGCTAGAATTTCAGATATAGCCAGGCTCACATCTGAAACTGGACTGACTCTGGGAGTGGAGTTGACAGATTTGAGTTAGGTGCCTAATGTGTGAGGAATTTAAGCCCCTCAGACAGGGATTCCTTTTGCTTATGCCTCCATGTGAACTCATTAGTTCAGATAGTTAAATCTCTTTCTTATTTGAAGGTACAAAGAAAGGACAGGAAGAGCAATAGTGCTCATCTTTTATATAGTGATTGAGAGGTGAAAGCCTTCCATCACGGAGTAGAAGACCTGGTCAAACAGATTTTGTAGGTGTTTATAACTTGTTGTCTTCATAAAGTGTAGCAAAGACACCAAATAAGTGGGAAAGTAAAATTCATATAGAAGGCTGAAGATACTGTGGTTTTCTTGTGACTAATTTCAATAGTTTTTCCTATGAGCACGATGTCACAATTCATTACTTTTAGTGTAAATAGGCTCTTTTTTTATTCATCAGAAAGGGGAGGGGGGGATACAAAACTTACATACAAAGGCGTTACTTTTTATACTAATATGGTTCTAGGAGCATTTGAATGTTGCTGTGCTCACGTACACTCTGCTGAAATAGTTTCGGTTTCATCAAGGCCCAGAAGAAGAGGTCTCCTGAGGTAGCTCTGACAGGCTATTTAACTCTGCAGAGCTCTGTGACAGCTGAAGCTAAGCACATTCAGCCTTTGCAAAAGAACTTAAGCATACCAGTAATGAAAGAAACAGAAAACAAAGAAGATTTGTAGATCTAAAAAAAAAATTTAAAAAAATCCACCCTTTAGGATGCTTTTAAAGGGTGATTAATATCATGGTTAAGGTTTCTCAGGACTTCTGGGTCTTTCTCTGCCAGACTCTCTTTCCTGTTTTAGAGAGTGTTTTGGTACTTTTGTTAGAGTATTGCTTGTAAAATTCAGTTTTGAATATCTTCTCCTCCTCCTGTCCTTCCTCTGTGTTATTTCCATTCTCCATCCCTTCTTTACCTTGCAGCTTGAAATTATTAAGAGTTAATGGCTCAGGAAGTGGCTTCCATTATTTTGCTGAAGGATAAGCCATACAAGGCCCTGAGGACTCATTTCTGTCTCTTAGGCAGGGTCTCATTTTGCGTAAATTTTTTCCATGTTGAAAATAACAGTCATAAGCAGAGTTCATAAATTAATGAGAATTCGTGATTCTACTGAAAAATATTCTCCAGGCCACCACACAAGACAAAAATTAGAATATGAAAAGTTTTCAAAACTCTCTGTAAATTGGTGATTGACCCTAGAATAAACACCAGAAATCTCTATTCCTGGCTCCCTTCAAGATCAAATACCACACCTATTTGCTAAAATAAGTTCTATGACTACATCTTGACTTTGCATACATTTCTCAAAACTTTAAGAAATACAAAATATTTAAGCTTCAGAGAAAAAAAAACAGCAAACAGAATTACATGGGATATTGAGTTTCTCTTGTCCTAGCAGTGTGTGTCTTAGGCTGTTCCGAAAAGGTAATAATTTAATATGTATCAGTTGCTTCAAAATGTGGTGATGACTCAAGGTAATACAGGTTCACAAAATGAAGAATGGCTTGGTTCATAGCTCAAATTTTTCCTGAGGAGGTTTAAAACCATGCACTGCTTTCGTTTGACCCCATGTGAACCTATTGATCTATATATAGTCTTCTTTGAGCCTCAGTGGCTTGAGAACATCAAGTGAGTCAATATGAAATTTATTTTAATTTAGATGACACTCTTTAGGGACTTAGCTAAATGCAAGTCATATGTATTTGATGTGGCCTAAGAGGAAGGCTATTTGGACACTTCTTGTGGATCAGCTAGTGCAAGGTAAAGACTTACATGTTGTAACTTGACTGTAGATCTGAGCTTTTTGATTTGGAAGCAATCACAGACCTCCCTGAAATTACTGGGCATGACAATCGCTGTTTCTTAAGGTAAATGAGAACAGTTAAGTGATAGTAGGCATTAAGTGGCAACTGACACAATGGGTTTGCCACTATGAATACTGACAGCAGATCCCAGCAGCCCCAGATTTCTGGAAAGCAGTCTCTGAGCCTAAGGATCTAATGAATAGAACAGAGAATCAGCACTCATGAGAAAAACAAGCTGAAAGGACCAGAAAAACAGGAGACAGAGAAATATGTGTGGCATGACTGAAGGAAAGCCAAACAAAAAAAACTAAGCAGCTTTTGGGGAAGAATGATTGCTAAAAAGACAGATTTAGGATGCTGAAAGAAAAAAAGAAAGACATTCTGTTGCTTGTTCCTGCTGTATCAGGGATTTATACTTATTCCTGGTAAAGAAAATGGGTTGTACGAGAGCAATCACAGATTCTCTCATCAATTTATCCTCCTAACAAAACAATTGAGAAAATCCCAAATATCTGGTTAACTACTTGGATAAGAAAAATAAGGATATAAAAGAGAGAACAGTATTTCCAGCTGTGAATTTGCTAGATAGGAAGTGAAATGTGTTGTTCAGCTGAGTTTTGCATAGGAAATACATTTATGTTGAATTTCTAATGCAAATTGCCCATACTTTATATGGGCAGAATGAATCCTTGCTGGCTTGATCTTCAGCTTTTCAAATCAATAGAAAGACTCTAATGTATTTTCAACAGACTTTGGAGCAGGCCCTTCCTCCCATGCACTCAAAATGACTTACAGTTAATTTATGGCAAGAATCCACTTCAGAAACCCTGAAAACTACAAATATGCAGTTTCATGGGGAAGCTAGCATCAGTCGCCTAAAAATAGGCTCAATTTCAATATACTGATCCAGATGCCTGCCTGTGAAGAATTTATTCCCTGTGCATATGCCGTCTAGCTTTTAGTGGTTGGAACAAAAGAGGCAGAAGACTATGTTTAAGTAAGAGATGACAAGTGCCTCTCTTTATCAAGTGTTCTTTGCACCAAAATGGAAATACTCAAGGAGTTCATTTTAATGACATGTTATTTCTTCCCCCCCCAGTCACTTGTCAGACTGATAGCAGAATTGTTATAGAGAAATGGATCATCCACTTACACTCATACAGATGTGTCTGTAAAGAACCTTTTTCTATGGTCTGTTCTAACGCAGTGGGTTTGTTTGTTTTGTTTTTTTTTCTCCTGGCTGTACCTGTACCTTAGGATTTAGGAGTATTTTGCAGGTCCTGGCTCTGGAGGCACACATCAGAAGTGTCCCAGCTCCTTGTTGAGCTAAAACTTAGGAGAAATATCTCCCTCCCTTTGTGCCTCAGTGTCCATGCAAAAAAAAATACTTGCATGCAGTGGCTAGAAGGGGGAACACACTTTACCCCAAGAGGTCTGCCAAACTGCACAATCAGGGGATGAGGAGGGAACATGTTTTGCAGAGTTTGCATCCTCATAACACTAAAATGGGGAATGGAGTGTATATGCTAAAACCCCCAGCATTCCTGGTGCATGTAGAGAGGGGAGGACCTGAAAGAGTCGGTGAGCAGTGTGGACTAACAGAAAAAGATGGGCTAACAAATCCAAAAAGGCACAGAATATTTGGGAGTTCAAAAGCAGGATAAGAAAATATGATTAGGAGAGGAGGTGATGTATTGCTCTGAGGAGGCACATGTAGAGTAGAGAAAGAACAATAGGCAGCTCTGGGTAGAAAACTACCTGGAGCAGTTTGTGAATAAAAGAGGAGAAAAATGGTGAGAATGAAGGATTAGTATTCTGTGTTAGGAGCTGATAACTTGCTGTTGTGCGTCCGACTCCTTGCGATGTGAAATAGAGGACTTCAGGGAGTCCTGACTGGGGTTGAGAGGGGTCATGGGAGTCTCATGTTCCAACAATGCTTTTCTTTGCTGTATCAGTTAAAGCACATCATATCAAATCCATTCTATGAACAACCTGATGGGACAGCAGGAAAATTGGTGGAGATATTTATTAAAAGGTCCCTGCCAGATTTAACTGTTCCATATTTAGCATTGTAAGAAAATTGCAATCAACCCCATCGTGCTCTGCAAAGATCCCAGCTCAGGGACGGGCAGGCAAAGGGACAAAAGTCTTGGTGCACAACTAACAAGCTGTGTCAAGTCACACAGTTAATCCTAAAGTAGTGACAAGAAAGAGCAATGCTCGGAATCCTAATGCTGCGAAAGCAAAAGGCATAACTCTGGAGAGAGTCACCTGCACCGTGACTGTAAGAGAGACCAATGAATTTCATTGTGAAATTCCTGCCACTAGGACTTGGCACCACGGGTTCTTGACCAAATTCCTTCGTATCAGTCATCTAGGAGGCAACTCTGCCCCGCAAGGAGGACATCCAGTGTGAGGATGAGAGACCTGTGAAGATACCATACACTCACTTGAGTACCTGACAATGCAGCCAGCAAGGAAACTGTGCTCTGGAAGCTGATGCAGAGACCGTTTTATCCCTTGCAAACAATAAGCAGAGACTTCTCTCCTCCTTTTGTTTTGTTAATATAAACCCAAGATTTCTTAAAAGTATCAACTCAACAAAAACAAAGCTGAAATACACCCAGTCATTTGTATACCGCTGCAAAAACTGCCAGCATCCTCCTGCTATCGACAGGCATTTCATTGTGTCAGTGGAGAACAGAGCCAGCACCTGGTGCGAATGCACCTGCTAGCAAGGGCTGCCTAGGATGATTTCCTTCCTTTTCTCTCTCTCTGTCTCTGTTTTTGAAACACTCCCCACCATCTCCACCAACTGTTGATGAAGAATTTTCACTCTTTACATCCTCATCGCTCCAGACTGTGAGAGAGGTGCACAACGAGATTGCTCGCAGCCCACAGACTGGGTGCTCCCTGGTGTTTGCAAACACCTGCAAAGGATAGAAAATATTACACCGAGCTGAGGTTTTAGTGGGATTACATCAGGGTGGCAGCTTGGTCTGTGAAAGGAATAGAGACATGTAAAGACAAAATGAAAAGTTGAGGAAATAACTGTGCATTTATACAAAGTGAGGCTTATTCCGAGTATCTTTTCTTTCATCAGAGTAGAATTTTAACAGTGCTGTTTTAAGTCAGCAAGAACATAACTCCTAGAAAAAGAAATACATTGGAAAAGGAGTTTTCTACCCATTATTTTTACATCCCATTTCATCCCTAAATCTGTTGCTTCTAGGCAGTGAATCCTGGCGTATGCTACCCCACAAATGCGTGCTTTGATGTTGATAGTTCAGCTCTGGACTCCTCTTTTCTTCCAGACCAGATGTTCTACTTCTCCCTGGTAATGGTTAACATGGCGGTACCTCATTATACACCTCTCTCTGGAAATTATGCCAATGCTACCTCAGCATCAGCCAAGAGCCACGCTGAATCAATGAGACAGCTGCCGCCCTCCCTGGGGATGGAGCGCTTTACCTTTTGGATTCAGGCAGTCGCTGTAAGCCAAGATCCAGCATGCCATGAATGATTTTTCATAGACAGGTGAGAACAAAAGAGCTTTGAAAAACCTAATTCAATAGAATCTGGAGACATGGGGCTCTATTGATTAAAAAACCCCACACATACACAGTCCAATTGCATTTTCATCTTAATTGATTTTTGTATGAAATGGAGGAGTGAATTCTGTCAAACAAAAGAGTCCATAGAAATCTTTTCTTTACATACCATTAAGTAGATTTTTGCGTGCACAACAGCTGTGCTGTGTTTACAAAAATCAAATAATTCCCTTATAAAGCTCGCAAACTGTAAATTGATCTCTTTGATCTTGTCCACAACATATGCTAATCCTCAAATATCCAGGAAAGAAGAGGATGAGAAAATGCAAATAAAATAAACACCTGGTTAATATAAAACATTGGTAAATTAGGGTTTGAGGCCAACCTGTTGTTAGTATATTTACTTTTGGGGGAAAAACAAAAAGAAAGTTAAGACTTTAAAAGGAGAGTTTAAACAGGAATATTTTTTTTTGTTCTGTGAAGTCTCATTAAACTGCAAGTTGGAAAATTCTCCTCAAAATGAAAGAGAATGGACTGCACTGAATTTTTTCCCTGCAGTGTGTATACCTACTTTCACAGGATGTACTTGACAAAACCCATTAAGAATAAAGCAGTCAGTTTCTACAAATGCTGTATGACTAAAAAAGACTGGAGGATTCTCTGTGTAATCCCTAACCTTACTTATGAGACTGCCTGGCTGATTTACATCCTCTACTTCAGACATCTGAAGGAGCACTCTGTACATTGTACTACTTTCCCTTACCTCTGACGCTGGATTTAGTTTAGGACCGTAAGCTTAGGGACTGGTCTTTGTTACCGCTTGAAAGTCTCTCAGTCATATTGGATGCCGCCACAAACAAGGATTAATAATAGCCATTGTCCTTCTAAGGCAGATGATCCTCCAGTGTAATAACTAGAGATGTTTCTGATGTCTCCCTCTGCCAGGGCTGTGTGGAATAACATCTAACCATGCCCTGCCTTTGCTAAGTTTGTTGAGGTCAAAGTTAACACTCAGCTTTAAGCACATTCCCTTGTTTCACCTCAAGGGGTTAATTTTTCTCAGATGGCAAGTCTCCAGGTCTGCAAAGCTCAAAGAAGTAAGAATGAAAATGCAAGGTACCAATGAAAACCAGACATCTGCCATCATTTTCATCAGGAATTGCACTTGCTGTGTGACTGCTGACAGAGATCTCTCTGTGGGTTTATTTTTTTTCCCCTTTGGTATTCAAAGCGAGCACTAGTTTTGCTGAATAGAAAGAAATACAGCTGAGTCACATGTCTTCAAAGTGGCTGCAGGAAAAGACCTGAAAATGCATTAATAAGACAGCCATCCTTCACAATAGTTTTTATGCATCCCGTAGAGATCCTGCCTGGTAGAAAGAACTATTTCCTTTAAAGAAAAGCACTGTGGTTGGTTTTTCTTTTCTGTCTGAATTGTCTTTCAACTGCTTTTATTTTGCTTAATCAAATCCAACTTCCTCCTCTCAAAAAATGAAAGAAACTGAAATCTCAAAAAATGGTGGTCTTTATTAATTGCATTCAAAATTTGTCAGTTCCTTGTAAACACGCAGGTCATCTGTGTACCCATGGTGCTTTTTATCTCAATCCTCTTAAAAAAAAAAAAAAAAGGCTTAAACTTCAAACTGTTCCTGTGAGGCAGGTAAATCTTTTCATAAAAGGATTATTTCAACCTTTACTGAGATACAGGCACCTCCGAGGTGAAACACTGTGGTTGTTTAACTGCCTGTAGCCATGCAACACAAGAAGTGAGGGGACAGGAAATGAAAACCATCCTATCCAATTTAATTTTAAGGAGAAAATAGATAGGCAGAATGTAAGGTTCACAGCTGGGATTTCACCAGAGTAGAGGAAATAATACACCTTAGAGTAAATTGGCACAGTATCTTTAGTGACTGCAAGTAGCAGACTCTTGGTTTTACACCTTATCTGTAAGACAGAACCCTCTGCAGGTCATTGCTCCTCACGTCATCCTGCAATATCAACATGAGAATTAGCGTTAGAGGGGAAAATGAAAACTACTGAATTACCATTTTCTCTTCCCGAGGAATCTAGATATTCCGTAGAGGTTTGCTGTGCAAATACCACCTAGGCACCACTGATAAGTTATGACAGTATCACAATGCAAGGTGGCAGGATGCAGCAGATGTTTGAAAGTGCCATTGCAGAAAAACCCCAGAGGAAGGGTTATCCACCAAAAATGTTTATGCCTTTTCCCTAGAGTCTTACAACCCACATCTGCCTGTTTATCTGTAGTTCTGTAGTGACTAGAAACATTTAGATGTCTTAGGATCATGTGGATAATTCTCCCTATCTAGGAAAGGACTTTTGCCCTCAAGGTACAGCCGAAGATGGAGAAATGAGAAGTGACACTTTACAGCCCTGAAGAGGCCCAAAGGTGTAAGCAAAAGTAAAAGTGGCAATGATGGGGACAAGAATATATAGTTTGGTCATGTTTTGTTGAAGTGGAAGAAACTGGAAGGAAGACGAGGACAAAGAGTAACACTTGCTGCATTCGGGCTGCACTTGTCTTTTTTGAGAGTTACCATGAAGGTGTGGCTGCAGAGCAATTACTTGGTGCGGCTGAAGAGAGAAATAGCTGCGGCTGTGAGCAGAGCCTGTCTGACGAGGAGGACCCAGCTGGTGGCAACCACGTGGGATGGGCAGGTGAGCAGAAACAACCAGAGAAACCCTGTCCCTATTGCAGCCAGAGGTGTTTGGTTTCGAGAAGACTGGGATTTCACTCAGGATGTATTTGTGTGAGGAGGCAGGATATTTTCTTCTCATTTGTGTCCTTGTATCCTTTTCTTCCACTGGATGTGCATGTGGCTTCTTTAGCTTTGGGTGGTATAGCCCTTCAATAAATCATTAAGGCATTTTGAACACATAAAAAGACAGTGGAAACCTATTTATGGAGACTCTGCTTTGTACCTTTTCTTTATGAATAAGTTTGAAAGGAAATCATGTGTCTTTTTCCGTAAACAATTGTCAGGAGCCACAACAGCTACGTTCAGAGCTTGAACAACCACTTTTTCTGCACACCTCTCCCATAAATCGTGCATTTATTTCTGACTCCCCGGGGTAAACCCAGGCAATCTGCTGTGCTGTTTACAGGTGGCCTTCATGCCTCCCACATCACATTGCAGCTATTTCCAAGCCTCCCCAGGACGTGAACTTCTCAGGTTAGGAGTCTGCTGGGCTGCAGGGGACTGTGGCGAGAAGGTGTGTGTTGTATCACACGTGCGGCTTCTATGCTTTCCCAGCGAGAGGAAATGATTTTAAACAGCGTAGTCTGCCTTGCTTTGTATGGACATAAAGCTGTAAAATGTTCTGCAGTTTAAAGAGGACAACAGCACTGATAACTGTGGAGATTTCAAATAGATATTGATTTCTGAGTTACATAGAGAAGAGCCAGTGTTATTTATTTCCTGATCAAAAGAAGTGGGAACTGAAATACCCATTGGGTGATGAAAACAAAGACTGCTGAGGATGCAGACACAAAGACGTTGACCAAGTCGGTCTCTGCACTGCAGAGGCACACTCGGCTGGCAGCCCCGGCAGCAGCACCTGCTTCAGCACTGTCAGCTTCCCTAACCCAGGGCCAGTCCTGCAGCAAGAGCAAGGCGGCAGGACTAGCTCTGACCCCACGTCAGCGAAGCAAGCAGAGCTGGGAGAAGCAATGGCCAACTTATCTTCCAGTGGTCAGCAGTGAAGGTCTTCACCTTGCCTGTGAAATGAGAAGCAGGTGGAGATGTGCCAGGAGAAAGGGAAGAAAGGGAATGGTTCTGCTAACCTTTGCACAGCAAGGAACAGAGATGCGGCCTTGAAGCACAGAGGATACTGTGTTTAAAATGGTGGAGAGTCCAAGATGTACAGTTTTCACAGGACTGCCAAAAGATGAAAGCTAAAGAAGTGGGAAATGATGTGTGTTATTTGTAATTCGATTTCAGTATTATGTACTGGAAATTAGTCATGATAGAGTAGCCATGGAAAGGTCTCCAGCAACTGGCAGTGTAAAAAAATTAACTTAGCTGTCTTTCCTTTTATTTCATAAACACCAAGGTCTATGACACCATTCGCTAAGGGACAGAATACTTGTGAGTCCATGGTCTAATGCTCAGAGGGGATACTTGAAATCCAGCAGCTGAGACTGTGCGAAAGGAGTCAGTTTGCATGAGAAACCTAAAATTATTTCAACGGAGTTTTACAGAATAGACCAAGCTGGTGTCTCTTAGACAGATTAGCCAAGTGATGCCTGGACCCAGTGAGAATCAAATCTTCTCTCAATTTCTTTGATGTATAGTCCCATCTCCTTCTCTGCTTTCCTACTATGTGAGCTTCTTTATCTTCTACTCTGTCTGGTACTTTGTTTGCCTTCTCTTTAGAGAGAGAGAAAAAGGAAAATGGTCTGAAGACTCATTACTTTATCCCCAGGGCAACGTTGGAATGAAGACAAGGGACATCATCGTTGAAAGACAGTAAAATGATGGGATGTAATGAGAAATACACTCAGGGAATGCCAGCTAGTGCTCACAGCCCTCTCAAGATAGTTGTAGCACTGAGCATCTTGCATTTGTCACAACCAATCATCCTGAAATCATTATGGTACTTAACAAATGGAGAGTTTATGGCAATGCATATTTTATTATATGCTCAATGAAGAATGCAGAAAGAAGTACTGCAAAGGCGAAAGAAATTTCTGGTTAAGATCAATAAAAAATTTAGAAAGTTAAAATAGGCCTGTGGATAACCTGAGATGTCATATCATATGAGTGTCACTCACTTGAGATAACTAAGACTCCCTTCTAAAACAGGTCTTGTGAAGGAGATTGACCAAATACTAGTTTATTTAGGAGTTTTATAGGTCACTTGTTGCTACTTAGTTGTTGCCAAGGAATCACACACCTACTGAGGGAAGCCAAACAAGTGCTGTCATCAGAAGCTGTAATATGGAAGGATGCTGTGCTGTGGTACCCTGGACCCAAGTGAAAAGACTCAGCCAAGGCACACGCAGTGTGTTCAGGACAGAACATCTTACATCTATGTGAAGAGAACCAAGGCATATTTTAGATCATTTCTGAATTGAAAACACTGTGAGAAGCTAGGTAAGGGATGAAATGAGAAGCCCAGAGGATTCAATCCTGTGCAGGACAGAGAGGGTCTCACCACCCTTTCAGCACAGCACAGAAGTAGCTAGCTGACACAATTAATACATTTTCTATAAGGTGCAAATACTAGTGACATTTCTGTGTTTTCTTCCTATTATTATTCAGAGCCACACTACCCAGCAGCTGCAGCTTCCAGAGAGTCCAGCTGAGGCTCAGCACTATGAACTAATCTCACTGTACCTTCAGGCAATGTTTTAGCTCGTATCTCTCATTCATTTAGCTTAGCTAAGAGAAAAGGCTGTCTTCGGAGTCTGGCTCCTCTGTTTTATGTGGGCAGGAACATGCAGGCAAACTTAGACTCATGAAGAGCTACATGGCTAAGTGACAGGATATACATACACTGAAGCCCCTGCTGTTCTAGCCGCCCATCCGCGGGATGAAAAAGGAGAAGGGGTGGTTTTGGTCAGACTTTGCAGCTCTGTGGTATAAGTAGAGCGAGGCAAGAGAAGAGGGTAATCTGCAGGCTCCCCCGTGTATCCTCTCCCCCAGCCAACATTTCGCTTGCTGGCAGTTCCTCTCCCGTGTCCCTTCCCCACTCATCTGCTCACACGGCTGCTTGCCTGAGCTTACCTATCAATGCCTCACATTTTTGCCACTGAGCTATCTAGGAGACAATACTGCCATTTGCACAACTTTACTTGTTCCAAAGATATTTACAGTGGTTTTCTCTTACTACTTACTACTCTTTTTTACTCTTTTACTTTCTTACATTTACGCTCTCACAGCCTACTACTCTTGCTCTTCTCTGAGTAGAACTGAAGTGAAATTCAGGCGGACACCTCAGTAGCAGCCCCTGTAACAAGATTTTGGACTACATCTGAACCCATGCAGTCACCTGCCAGCTCCCTGAGACTTTCTTCAGTAGCCTGGTGTGCCTTCTTTCCATGGTTTCAGAGAATGACTGACTCCAAGCCAAAATCTCTCCTTACTACCAGCGTCACTGGAGACATACTGCACACCCAGCCACATCTTTTGCTAAGCCACAAACACCCTCTCACAGGCTGGGCTACCAGTAGTGGTGGGTTGAATAACTTGTTTTCTTGGGAACATTGAACAAACAAGTGCCCCTTGATTTCTTGCAGCTCTTGATTTCTTGCAGCTCTTGCCTGATGGCTGCTTTTGCAGTGTGCTCTAAGGAACAGGTAACATTTTTATAAGGGCATACAGTGGCAGACTTTTTCCTGCCACTCACTAGTTCTTTAAGCAGTTTGGCAGCAATTCCAGAAATGCTTACTCTTTTCATTCACTCTTTTTTTCCCTGTTTCTCCTTGAGTAATATCACTTTCATACAGTCTTTCACTAGCAGCTCATCCAGCATCAGCTGATACACAGTAGTACAGTATTTCCATTTTCAAGAACCTGTTGCTGTACATAATAGGAATCCTTTCATCACACGGCATTCTCTTTCATCTTTGCCAGTTGCTGATTCCAGTCCAGTGCCCTTTTCACGTCCCTTCACAATGAGCCTGTTTACAATCACAAACCATTTCTTGCTTTCATCTCACTTGCCTCATCCATTTCCAACCTCTTCCCTTGCGAGGACAGTGTCACATCACATCCCATTGCTGCATTGTTACCTCTTTATGTGGAACAAGTCTTGTAGCTCTTTTTTCTTTTCCTTTCACACCTACACAGTGATACCTACAGTAGGATCACTGTGAAATTCAAGAATTTTGGCAATTCTCCTCCCAGTGGAAGAAAGCACAGTCAGGACAAGTGAAGCTCAGCCAACATCAGGCTACTGCTGCAGATTGTTGTTACAGCATTTGATCCAGTGAGATTCTTTCAAATCCTGTTGCAAAGGTCTCTCAAACATGCAAGGTCAATTTTATGTAAGTGCTAAATACAGTTGTGAATTCTTAATTTTCCATTCAGTCATAAGCTGTATGTCACACATTCTTGTGTAACAAAAAAGGAGATTTCTGATTGAAGAGCAGCTCAGCATGTTGTTCCTGTAATTAACTCAGGAGAAATCTCAAACCTTAGTTCAGAAATGCTTGAATGCATTCGACATTGACAGCTGGGTGTCCAGTGGGAGTTTTGGATAAGAAACAGGTATAAATGAAATCATTTTTCTTCAGGCGTTTGCTAATGAGGACAATGGATGAGTGAAGCAGGCAGCATATAACTCAGCCAAATGATACACAGGTCTTTTATTTAGAAGTTTGCTTATTGGCAGCAGTAAAATTTGGAGGGATCATTGCCAGCAGAGCTATACAGTGAATATTAATCTATTAGTCTGTTGATGCTATTACTCCTCTTCTAGAAGAAGCCAAATGCTACATAAATTTGAGTTGCTGCTCCACCACACTGATTTTTGCCATATTCAGACTTTTTGTCATGACATCTGTTTATTTTGATGCCTACTAGGGCATCTCAGTCTAAGAGAGTGATGAAGGAACCAAGACAACCAAGAAGTTGGGGACTTCATACTGGTTTGCTGCACAGTCAAAAGTGGCATCTAGAGTAGGTGTATGACTACACTACTCATCCACTTAAATCTTTGTGTTAAACACTGAAATGGAATTTTTTTTTGCCTGGAATTAAAAAGGCAAAGGTATCCGTGAAGTCTTTGTGTGTGATATTATTCATTTATTTGTAGCTGGGTGGCTGAGGTGGGCTTCTCAGCGGAATAGATCGCTATCCCAGGGAGCTTATAAAAAAGCTGCTTGTTTACATCAAGCAGCATGTGAGGAAATAACTGCTGCTCCCTGACAGTAAATGTTCCTGGTTCATTCCGTATACACATGTGGTGATATTATGTAGATGCCTGTATCTTAGGAAGAGCTTTACATTATCCCTTAGCTGGTGACTGCTTAACATTCATGTTGGAGAAAAAACAAAAGCCTTTAAAGTTTGACCTTAAGTGATTCAAGATTGGTATCTCAGGCCTTTTATTTTTCCTTACAAAACAGCTTCTGATTTTGACCATTAAGTAATCTGGACTTTAAGGTTAGGATGTTAGTGTTTGGATGATTTATCTAGAAGCAAAATCAGGCAAGGGCTTGCCTAGATATCATCATTTGAAATCCACAATTAATGATTCCAGCAAGTTAGAGGACACAAGAAATGGATTTCATTCTCTCTAAATTCAGTTGTCTGAAAAGTAGGATCTAAGCTATGTTGCCTCCCCTTCTTCAGCCAATGGAGAAAGATGGCGTCTCCAAAACGCAATACACTCTCACTGAAGTAGGTGCCTAACTGGTGACAAGAAGTTAAATCAAATGTCAAAGTGCTCTAAAGCTTCATGTCTAAATTAGGCAAGATGAATTGCCCTCTGGAGTTTCCTGCCCTGGTCCTTTGACTGTGAAGCCTAGACAGCTAGGTAAGTCTACAATCCAAATTTTTGATGGTTACACTTAAGTGTGATGAATCCCAATCAGAAATAATATGAAAATACTGCCCAGACTAGACCCATTTTGTAAGTTTGGCTATCTGTACTGATAACACCGTGTAACAGTGAGGGATCAAGTGCACATTTCCTCTGAGAGTAAATGCTCCTGGTTCATGCTCAAGGTGTGCAGTGAAGGATGTGAAGCATTTTGCTTTGTATCACAAGCTCAGCAAAACCTCTGGAAATTTCATCCATAGCAGCGTCTGTTGGCGTAACGATGGACCAGGTTAATTGCTTTCAACAATTACGAACCACAGTTTAACCTTAAGGCTAGAGCTAGTCAGAGCCTTATGTTGAATAAACTAGAGTTTGTTTTTCTATTGAGATAAGAGTAGATTCAAGCCCTGACAGTTTCCAAATTGCAATTCCCTTGCATAACTGAACTTCTCTTCTTTAGTTATTGTGAGAATGAGTTGTTTAATATTTGTAAATCTCTGTATGTACTGAATATTATAACGTATGAACACAGTTGAGAGCGAAGCACTGTGCATTGTATAATTCTGCATTTAAGGTCTGTTAAAGTACTGTCATATTACAGACATAAATATGCTGAAATCTCTGTCAGTTGTGGCTGCAGCTACATCCTGAAGGCTATATTTTTCACCAAATTACTTCTGCAGAGGATTCCATGTTTTCCATGAATAGGCAAATAAATAAAACCCAGATGGCACTATAGTTAATCCAAAGTGTCAAAACAATTTTGCTCATAGCATATTTGCCCAGTCAGCAGGGTTCTAGCAGGATGCCCAGCCAATCCTCAAAACCAAAGTGCTACTATCAGCCTGTTGCTAATTTTAAAACATATTATATTACTTTCCCAGCTCTCCGCAAATGGACTTATACAGTTTTGGTTCTGGGGAGCTGAGCTGTGTGTCAGCTGTGTGCGTTACTGAAGACTAATCACTGCACACAAAATTACAACACACAATTAAACTTTGAACACAGTAGTAAAATGGTTAGGTTGGTTTGTTGTTTTTTTTTTTTTTTTTTGAAAGCTGTTTTATTTTCATAGTGCTCTCCTCTGCCCACATATTACTTCTTTTCTTCTTTGCAACAGTAGCTTTCAGGATGAGGTCTGAATTCTGCTGTAGTGGATCTTCTCTTATACACTTTGCATTAGCAATTTCCTGCTTCACTGCTCCTCCACTATGAGACAAGCTTTAAGATTTAGTGATCGTACAGCGGAGTTGAATAACAGCACTTCCATTTCCTTTTGCAAAAAATGGCATCTCTCATGCCTTCTGAGAGCCTTAGTCACACAGATGCACCTACACAAAAATTGCAACAGAGAAAGGAAAAAGTGTCATCAGACTTTTTAACAGTGGCTTTTAGGCATCTGTATTTTTAGGAATATAAGAATAAACAGATTGATGCATTTGTGTTCAAAGGGGATTTTTACAGCCACAGTAATTCAGCGAAAATCACTGGGGTTTTTTTGGTCTCCTCTGTTGGGCAGGCATTGCCTGCTTTTTGCCATTCTGTTTTATTGGGGGAGGGATGTAGGAGAGTGGTGGTCCCCTTCGTCTCTCCTGTTGTCCTCCAGTATTTGATTGCAGTTGTGTCTTTTTGCCTTTTACTTAGGTTTTAACCATGGGAAAGCTTTATATGGCTCCTGGAGACTGGTCGTTCCACACATCCTTTCTGAGCCATGCAGCTGCTGTTGGAGGCCTGTCCTCCTGAAGACTGGACTTGGTGGTTCCAATGGTTTGTTCTAGTTATGTTTTGTGCACCTGTGCTACTATAATATCATAGAATCATACAATCATAGAATGGTAAGGGTTGGAAGGGACCTTAAAGATCATCTGGTTCCAACCCCCCTGCCACATCTTCCACTAGACCAGGTTTCTCAGAGCTCCATCCAACCTGGCCTTGAACACTTCCAGGGAAGGTGGCAGCCACAGCTTCTCTGGGCAACCTGTTCCAGTGTTTCACTACCCTCATGGTGAAGAATTTCTTCCTAATATCTAACCTAAATCTGCCCTCTTTTAGTTTAAAGCCATTCCCCCTTGTCCTATCACTACACACCCTTGTGAAAAGTCTCTCTCCATCCTTCCTGTAGGCCCCCTTCAGGTACTGGAAGGCTGCTATAAGGTCACCCTGGAGCCTTCTCTTCTCCAGGCTAAACAGCCCCAACTCTCTTAGCCTGTCCCTGTAGGAGAGGCACTCCATGGCAGAACAGGTAAAAGATCTATTTGACCAAAAAATCTGCCTCTGACAGAGAAGTACTGAAGGAAAGTGTGTAAGAACAATGTTTCCTGGCTTCATGTAACCTGCAATTTAAACACTGACTGACCTAGAAAGGTGCAGCTGGACTATTGACACTATTTAATAGCATCTGATGGTTCTATCTTCTGTAAAGTTGTCTCCTTTTCAGTCCTCTCAGATGTGCAATCTCCACATCCTTTTGTCATGAACTTCAGAATTCACTTACATCTTGACCTTCACTTGCCTTTAAAAATACTACCTTTTCAGTTCACTGGGTGAGCATTTCTTCTTATATTGAGAGGAGCGCAAAATCATCGCCTGCTTACCTTTCCACCTCGTTTTGTTCATTTGCCATTGGTTTTACTAGTGGAAGAGTCTGGTTTGTAGAGGCTTTCCTTGTGAGGAAACTGTAACACAGTGGTGATTGCTCTTATCTTTCTCTGCAGCCTTTCTGCTTCTGTTAAGGCCATTTGTAGATAGAGTGATCAGACCTGTGCACAGTCAATGGTGGGGACATAGTAACCATTTGTGAGTGATCTACTCACATTTATTGACTTGTTTGCTCTTTACTTTTTAAAAAATGCTTAAAATCTACTTGTCAGTATAATTTCCACTGACTGTTAAGCTGATAGCTTTGCAGAACTTTCCACACATCTCTTTCCTGAGTGGAAATAGCTAGCTTAGAGCAAATTTTTAAGGAAGAGTCTACCTTTTGATTTAATGACATTGAACATCACTTTACATTTTGTTACCATTTTACAATGGTAAAGGCACCTTGTAAATGAGATCCCTTTGCAACTCTTCACTGCCATCTTCATTTTTTCCTATCCTGAATTATTCTGTATCATTGTGATGTGAAAAGCTTGGCACATCACTATGATGATCCTTCCAGACCATTTGCAAATATGTTGAGCACCCAAAATGCCTGCTCAGATCCCTATGAGCCCTATGGCTAAATCCCTCCATTGTGTAAATTTTTAATTCATAGCAGGACCTTCACCTTCCTCCAGGCAAGCTTAGTGTTTTAAAGCCCTTACAGAGAAAGTTTGACAAAACTTTTTGAGAAATTCGCATATGCCTACTGCAGTGCAGTATCCTTGTTTTCATATTAATAGACTCTTCAAATAAATGTAATAGATTTATGAAGCATGACTTCCCTCCACAAAATTCATACTGGCCCTTCTCCAACGTATCATTGTTTATTTCTTAATCTGTAGATTCTGCTCTTCGTATAATTTCTATCAGTTTGCCTGTGATGGAAAACAGGTTTCCTAGGTTCATGTCAACAACTATTTAAAATAATTGGCATCACACTTAACATCTCTTGTGCTGGGACCAATGTATGTTTTAACTTATGAAATGGAGTTGGCTTTTTAGCAGTTTCGTATATGAATTTCTTGAAGACTCCTGAGTGAATGTTATTTAGCCATGGAACCTGATTTGTTGCAACTTATTTTATAATTTGTTCTGAAATCTTTTCTTCTAACATTTCGGTTTGAGACAAATCATCACATTCTTCCCCCATATAAAGCACTCTGGCACCTGAGCCTCCCTCAGATCCTCCACCATGAACAGCAGTGGAAAAATTCATTAAACATTTTCAACCTTATCTTCCATGAGCACTCCTTTTACATCTTGATCATATATCTGCCTGACTAACTAGCTGGCAGGCTTCCTGTTTCTGAGGTGTTTAAAAAGAGTTTTTTATGAAACATTTTTATGCCTTCAGCAAATTGCTCCTAAAAATATTTTGGGCTTCCTTGTGGTTTTCTTTAAACTTGCCAGTTTTTATGATGTTCTCTTTTCCTTGCTTGGATGAAACTTCCTTTTTTGTTCTTTTTGCTTTTAAAATCTTTCTTCACCCAGTTGTTTGCTATAACTGACTTGTGATTTTGTTCATTTTAAAGTTTTCTGATAGTTATTACTGGCTTAATAAGAGCCTCTAACATGACAACTTAAAACAATTCCCACACCATACAAAAATTTTTACCCTTATGCCTGTTACATTTACATTCCTTTTCCCTAATATTCTCTTTTTAGGTAGTTTCCTTTTTGAAGTCAAACACGGTTCGTGCTATTTTTTTCAACTCTTTTGCTCCTATGGGCACAGTCACCGTGCATGTAATATAATGATATATTACGTCCCTTTTGCAAACTACTTTGAAGCAGGCCACTGCTTGGAGCAGAGTCAATAACGACTTTTTCTCATGGAGCCTCTTCAAGCTGTTATGCTATGCTATAGTAAGCGGGCAATGCCTACGTTGTTTCCTAAGGCAGTTCTGAGGATAGGACACAGCAGGCACCTCTGACACCCTTCTGCAAAGGACCCAAGGGACCTTTGAGCACCTCTAGGAAGTTTCATCTAACACTTAGTAGCTCCTCACCTGGCTTTATCACACACATTATATGATCCCGTCCTGCCACTGTATTGAAAGTGTCCTGCTTGATTTATCCACCAGTGTCTTGTAGCAGAAAGAGGGAATGTCTGAAATGAACGGAAATGCAGGAGCAGAAGTCTTTCCCCAGGATATTTGGTCCAATGAGGAGAGAGTTGTCATCAAAAGCCACACATTTATTCCTTACAAATCCTTTTTTATTTCCCTAGCTATGGGCCATGAGCAAAGAACAGACCCTCCCAGTTAGTCCCTAAGAGCATTGTGCTTTCAGACCTTGTGTTTATCAAGAACACCCCAATGCCTTGAATGCTCCAGATCCCAGCTCATCTCAGGATACTTTGAAACTGGGTACTTTTAGCAGATTGCTCTGAGCTGTCAGTTCTGGAGCTGGGCCTTGCGTCAAGGACAGGCGTGTCTGCTGCCTGGGAAAGGACTGGGAAATTACAGGTACTTTGGATGTTTGAATCACCTTGGCATGTCAGCGTGGAGGTGAGGCAGGTCTGCCTCCAGGCATTGTCATGCATATAGTTCTTTCTTAATGAGAATTTATGAGTCCCCTGAGGGACAGAGGGGAGAGAGCATCCCTTCAAATAACATGGCAGTCAGATACCCATGCAGTGAGAGACAGGTACCTTGCCAGAGCTGTGGACTTGGTGAAGAGGAATGCCATTTGTTTGGATAGAAAAAGAGAGAGCTATAACATTACAGAGGATTGGAAAGAGTATGTGCTTTTTCACAAGCATTGACTTTCCTTGAGTTTTATTTTGTAAGTTCCCCATAACTGTGTAGGTGGATCAATGACTTGGATCTAGTTTGCTTTTGTTTTTCTTCTTATATAGATTTCAGCTATTCCAGAGAAGTCCAGAAATTAACCTTTTTGCCTTTGCTGTTTTGTCAGCCGTACTTTTAAGTGTATCTTTTCCTCTGACGCTAAGCATGGTAGTGGGGGGTATTTCAGAGTACAGTTTAGCCCCCTGCCTATAAGATTACATTTTGTCTCTTTGACTTCTCCCTTTGACATTGATACTGTCATGGTCCACAGCTACCATATCCTCTTTGATGTTGTGTAAGAAACTGTCTCGGAACCTGCACAGGTCCAGCACTGTTACGAGTACAATACAAATCACTGGCCAGTTTTCCATGGCATCAGAAGTGGGATTATCTGTCTGACAGACAGTTGAATCTTTCTGTAGTGTATCTTCTTTGCAATGTTAGTTAGATTCCTTGTCCTGTGACTGATAACGTTGATGCATAAGAATATATAGACATCCTATGATTCAGGGAAACCATTTACTGGAGACGTTCGTGCCTCTTCACATGGATGCTGCCCTGCTGTAAGACTATTTAGCAGCACAGGTGCGGTTAGCCCGCAGCTGAGGTTGTGCTGTGATGTCTCCGTGAGTGTTGGTAGTGCTCTTCTGTTCTTCCCAGGTTCACAGAATCACAGAATCACAGAATGGTGGGGGTTGGAAGGGACCTCTGTGGGTCATCTAGTCCAACCCCCCTGCCAAAGCAGGGTCACCTACAGCAGGCTGCACAGGACCTTGTCCAGGCGGGTCTTGAATATCTCCAGA
>Ga0065711_1000741_pt1 | contig 56410 bp, 40 predicted proteins | sample Hoacrofraction12_FD_59098 | JGI IMG/M metagenome (GOLD analysis project Ga0065711, IMG submission 59098) | Hoatzin crop microbial communities from Cojedes, Venezuela - Epithelial fraction 12 v2 (version 2) | ecosystem: Host-associated > Birds > Digestive system > Esophagus > Crop | place...
AAAAAAAAAAAAAAAAAAAAAAAGAATCTCAATTGTTGTGTTCTGTAGCCAGGAAGGTGGGGAAAGATTAGAAGAATTTAGATTTAATCCTTGAATGGCAACTATAACACTAAAAAGTTAGCAGTCACAAGTGGCCAGAACAAAGGGAGAAAAAGCAGTCATTTATCTGTTCTCCTTACCGTCAATTTGTGCATTTACCTCTCTCTGAAGAGGTTATCTTTATTTTTTTACATCTGTACCTACATATATATATGTAAGTGTGTGTGTGTGCGCTTGTCCAGGAAAGAGTCTTTCACCCGTCCAGAGCAACAAATGCCAACAGCTTAAAAATCTGCCACTGGAGACTTTACCTGTCTCCCAGAAACTGTAATTGCTTTCTTGGTATCACTAATGAACTGAAATCCTGTAACCTACATTCAAGCTGTCAAATCTTGCAGCATACCAATAGTCACAAAAACCAACATACCTCTTTTCCCTGCATACAACATACGCTATTTTCACTAACTAAACTACAGAAGATAGAGGCATTTTAATTGTCTTTTCATTGCTTAGACACATGTTGCTTTACTTGAAGAAAATATTTTTTTATCTGCAAAAAACAGATTAACTTTAGGAAAATGATCATGAAAGCAGGTTGGCAAATTTATATGATGGAATACAGACAAGACCTTTATTAAAAGTGGCATTCCTAGCAACAAACCAAAAAATGTTTAATATTAAATTTTTTTTTCCCATATCCACAGGAAACACAGCTGCACTGCCCTCCCATACTGCCAAACATCCTCCTGCCACTTGTGTCATGCGAGCCAAAATACTCCACCGAAATTGGTGGCAAAAGAAGTAAGCGGAACACTACTGCTTACTGGAAGGTCTGGATGGCCTTAGGTTATCGTCCCACTGAGTTCACGCACACAGGGAAGGATTCTGGTGATATAACAACGTGCACTCCAGTTTCCAAACCAGTGGCCTGATGGCCTCAGAAATCCACCGCATCTCCCTAAAGCAGAGGTGAAGTAGGGAGAAAAACAAAGCCAATAAAACAACTTTCTGGCAAAATCAAATGGAAGGTAAGGGCTGAGCTGGCTGCTGCTACTCGTCAACTGGTTTTTTCACCAGGACACACACAGAACAGATCTGTAAAATCAATCGGGTGGCACCACAGATGAGCTATGCTTTGTGTAAGTCTTTAAAAGCAACCTGGTGCCAGGATAAGGAGCCTCCTCATCTCACGTTCAACTAATGGTTGCACACTGCATAACTAGATACACAAGCAATACTCACCAGGTAGCATTTTAATAGGTCTTTACAGGTAAATATGACAAGCATTTAGGAAGCTACCCTCTTGGCTATGTAAGCTTTCATCATTCAGCAATATTCGCTGTGTGGAATAAGAAAGCGAAGCTGCAAGTTTTTAACTCAGAAAATGAGATGGAGAGGTTTGCCTTTATTACTTTCTGGACTCCAGTGATTCCTGTTTGACTTCTCTGTCATTTCAGTAACAGTCCATCAATGCCCTTTGCTCAGTATTTCCAGGAAACTGGCCTTTGGGTTGAAATCCTGCACAAACTTCATGCACCCACACCAATGAGAAACGCTTTAAATATCTCCCTGTTTGTATATTTGTTACACAACCTGTGCTTAAGGACCATCCACCCAGGACATCCAGTAGGAAGGTCAAGTCACTCGTGTACAGTTTATAAGACCTTAGCTTTCACAAGCTCCTTTCCATCCTGGAACCTGTTGTACGAAAGGTCTGCCCTGTGAAAACACTGCGTAGTTGTAGTAGAATTTCCCTGATGCACCCAGCTCCATGGCTGTTGTTATCCTTACAGCACTCTCTACATCTCTCGCACACCTTCCCCTGCAGACTGCTCAAACTAGGTCACCATCCACCGAGTGAGTCATCCTGCCTAACTTTAGCATCTGGTGCAGCTAGCTGTTTAGGAATCTACTCACCTTAGACCCTATAAATAGTCAGCAAAGGAAAAAAGGCATTTCCAGACAGTGATTCAGAAAAAGACACCAACCTAGATGTTGCAAGTTGTTTTCAGAGGAATTCCTCTGTGTCTGCTGACTGCATAAGGCAAGGGACACGGGGTGGGCGGCTGTGTGTCAGAGCTCGGTGCTATGCAGGGTGCTTTCCTATTATAGTGATCGCAAAACCCAATATTCACCTCCATTTTAAACTCCTAAGGACAAGCATAGAGGGACTTCTCTCCTGTAAAGCAAAACTCAGTCTGTAGCTAATAACCGTGCTCACATGCCTGCACTTCTTCCAGGATCCACACCAGTGGCCGATGCTGCCCCATGCCCCCATGCGCCCCGACCGCTCGAGCAGCTGGGGCTGTGCTGGAACCTCACCCTGGGCACCACTTTGGGCAAAACAGATGCTCATCACCCCCTACGACACTCAACAGCTTCCCACACAGAAGAGAAGTTCCTCCCAGGCCCTCTCCTACCTGCAAAGGTTCACTTAATGTCATTAGGTTCTTGATGCACAACTACGCCCACTTCTGCGCAAGCACTAGAGAGCCTAATGGTTGCCCAGATTTTCTGAGCAGCAAAATAGGAGTTAGAAGGAAATAAAGCTGAACAGACAATCTCTACCCAGCCCAGGTTTGCTTCCACTGGATAGACGCTGGTACTTTGCAATTGTTTTCATTCACAGGTGTGACCGGAGGCCTTACAAGCGTGACTGGCGGCCTTACTGGTGTGTTCAGTTGTAGCGTGTTATCTTATGAAAGCAAAATTTGCCCTTTTCAACAAGTTCAGATATTTAAGTGTATTTTCAAAAAACAGACTATGCAGAAAGATTAAATTATCACATCTTTTCAACGAGCATCAGTATTTCTGCTCAGTGAGGTTTCCATAACCTCAACTCCAGCAAACTTCCACTGATTGAAAGACTGGTTAGCTAGTAAAGTGCCATTCAGCTAATGGCTGTATGCTAACATGCCTCACTATCCAGCATAGCAGGCATGATTGATTTTTTCAGTACATTTTCATCATACCACTTAAAATGCAGGCTGTGGAGAGCAAGTTCTGTCTCATGGCAAATTCTAGTCTCTGTTAAAATCATGGAAATCTCATGTAAATTTGTATAATTTAAATCAGAAGACAAATATCTGCCCCACCCTAGGACTGTAGCAGCAATTGTCATCAAAGTTTCTAGAAACTTATCAGGACAAAGAAAAACGTCAACGACTAAACATTTTACTGCATAGTCTCTTGACAATTGCCTTTTAAAGAACAATGTTTCTTGAAATAAGGAAAAATCACTCAAAGAAGCCTGGACTGGCATTTATCAAATACCACTTCTCTGTAGCATACAGATTATTTGGGCCTTCTCCAGCAGTCTGGTGCTAGAGAATACCAATGATTTCCCTGAGCTTTGGATTAACTCCCACTGGAAGTATTTCAGGAATCAATCACTGCCCAAGCATCCACCAGAAAACACCTCCGATCACATCAAGTCCAGCAGGAAATAGCAATAGGTACAGATTGTCCTTCAACTCTCTAATACAGAAAAAATGGACATCCCACGTTTATATTGCATTTCTAAAGCAGCGGTGTCAAAGGTTGTCTCAGCTACGAAGGTTGCTTACTGGAAATGCCTTAACGCTTGCGCAACCTTAACCCTGGTTCCCAGCGCTTACGTATCATGATACAGATTTTAACGAGATGCTCACACACTCTTTTATCCACTAAATCCCTGACTACACACACTATGAGCACGTGTAGACATGAACCAGAAGAGAGTAGTGAATAATCTTCTGTGGAATTTCTTCTATCACATGTTGCAAAAGACGAGAAGTGGGACGAAAAGTCTCTAGTGAAGGAATACAAAGCGATGTGCTGGAGAACTGAACTCCACTCTAGCACAGGCACCACAAAGGTTTTTCTTTGCAGGTACCACTAAGTACATGCTCTTGATTTAGTAGCCAGCGGACTTGAAACATCAGCCTTTGATTTGCAAAAGCCTCAAGCGCTTCTATCTGCAACTGGGCGTTACAGTTGCTCAGAGTGTTTTGAATGTTTCAATCATTTAGAAAAAGGTGCCTTAAATGGGTCAGCCAGAATACAGGGAAAGTTAAAGTTCTAACCACTGGTTATTCAGTTCTCTCCTCTGTAAGGTGTGGAAAAAACACTGTCTTCATGCGGAAGGCTATGAAAACAGATGCATTAATGGCTGTGAGACATTCAGGCAGAGCAGTCATTAGCATCAGGGAAAAACTCTGGAGGAATTTCAGTCATCAGAGCAGGGTCTGAAAAGGGAGCAGGAATGAAGGCATGAAGGGACACCCCGGACAGCAAAAAGAAAACAAAATCCTAAACAGATGCTCCGCTGGAAAGCGGTGTTTGCTCATCAAGTAGGACCTGAACAGCATTGCCAAAAGCCAATCTGGCTGGAGGCTCCAGTGTAACTTGGCCCTGGCAGACACCCGACACAAAAAAATTCACCCCAAATCAGTAAAGTTTGGCAAATTTTTAGCAAAATTAAAGCAGAGTTCAATAATAGGAAGCATCATGTAAACTCAGTGACAGCTGATACTACCCACTCTGCTTACAGCTCTGCCATCTCTCATGATAAACCGTCAACTTCAAACTGCCCACGCAGAGATCCATTGAGACGCCCGGAGGAAAGTACCGCGCTGCTTTGTTCAGGGGAAAGTGTGAAATTTATCATATGCCTTTTTTTTTTTTTTGCTTTCCTTCTTCCCCTTACTTCAGACTGACAAGTGCAAATTAAAATTTCACACCCATCCTCAAGCAGCGAGCATGAAATTCTGATTTGGAGGATTTAGGTAGATTTCTTTAGGATTTAGATGGGCAGCAGCTGCCCAAGTCAGCGCCAGCAAGCCTGCCCCTGCCAGCATGCCCTGCCCTCGGGCAAGAACTTCTTGCTGCAAACATTTAACAAGGAGTAAATGCAGATGTAGCACTAACAGCATCATCGCACATTCATATTTTGGTTTTTATTATTAATAATAATAGATACTGATACTGTAAAGTACCCTCAGATCAATTGAAGTGAGGCCATAGACGCTACACAAACGGACGGCTGGTTCTCAGTGTCATTGCAATAGGGCCACTTATGGGGTATGCAGAGAAAACCAGAAGGCACTTACATTGAAACATATAAAACTTAAAACATGAATAGAACTGAAGAGATATTTTTATTGAGCCATTTCCAGAAACACGAAAGGATTTGTTATTTTGGACTATTTTTTAGATATTCCCTGCCCTTAGAAGCCTATTGCTCCATGTTCTGGGAATGGCTGTGGACAGCAGAACTATTGCTGAGATTCTGACACCTTGATCTCTTGGGCACAGTTATTCCATGCCAACCTCAAGATCAGTTGGAGCATTGCTAAAGATAAGCCATGGAAAAGAATAATAGGAGACAGAAACAAAAAAAGATTTATAAATGTTGGTGTTGTGAGGTACCGAGCATCTTCAAGTCCTTTGTTACCCTTTGTCCCCATTCCCTTAGCCCTCGGAGATCTCTAGAGATGCAGGCTGAACACCACCTCTACCAGCGCCTTCCATTTCCTTCACAGTTTTGTTGGACAGTTCACTGGTCCTTGAGGAGCTCTGTCTCTTGTTGCAACTCAGTGCCACTTCAGTACCAACAAAGAGCAGCAGATGAGGGAACAGCTCGGCAAAATTCGTGAGACGCACTGTTGCATGCCAAAAGCATACCATAACACTCCACCAAATGGGAGTTGCTGGGAAAGTTCCCAGTAAGCTCAGAGGAACCAAAGATTCACTCAGGTTTGATTGTCCCAAATTCTCTAGTATCTGTTGGGTAGAAGTCTGTGTTTGGCACAGTGGCATTTCTGATTGGTGTTTTTTTTTTTTTTTACTTTCCACTTATTTTAATAAGCAAGAAAATTTATTTCCAAAGCACTGGGGTGAATAGCATTAATGCTTTGAATGTCACATAGATTCAGTCCTATCTCCGTTGCCAAACTGCTGCCACACAGCAGTGCTGGATGAGAGAACACGTGCGGATGTTAGCAAGTGCCACTCACTTTTGGATTTTTCATTACTTTGAACAGTGGAGCTCCATTTTTATAACATTAAATTCCCACCAGTTCCTGCTGACATTCATGATTTAACTGGCAAGGACCACAGCGAACTGCTGAGCAATTCATTTAAAGAAATAAGTTGGATATATTAGCTAGGAATTTTCTGGCACCAGTTCCTATGTTTTGGTTAGTATATACTGCAGCACAGATATTCAATGTTGTTCTCTGCAAAGAGGAAAATAGATCATTCTTCCCATTTTTGGAAACCTTATAGCACGTGGAAAATAGAGAGGTGGGACTAGAATCAATTCTCCGTTGTGCTGGTAGATATTTAGTGCAATCTCAGTGAAGTCAATGGCTTTGGAGAGTTTTGGACCATCACCAGAGTAGCTGAGAGAAGCTATTGACTCAGAATTTAACACCTATATTATTACAGTTTTTGTTTGTGATTATAAATTATCTGATTATCTCTGAAACGTTTTTTAATTCAATGTCAGGATGTGGTGCTATTCCAACACCTTGCAGTCACAACACTTTTGGAAAAGTATCCCTTAAAGAAAATAACTACACCCCATGTCAATACAGCACAGCAGGATTAACAGTCTCCTCCCCATTTGAACATTGCTTTGTCCCAGTTCCAAATCTAGAAAAACCAGCCCTGCTCAGTCAGGATGTTTTGATCACTGAGACTTATTCAGAAATACAAACGTGTGAATAAGAGTCATTCCTCCTTCCAAGCGCCACTAAACCACAGCAGAACATGAACTCTGCTCAAGGACACACATTTACTCAAGCTGATGACTATGTTGCCAAGCTGCCTACCCATTTGCTTTATTTTTCTTTTTTTAAGGGTGTGGAAATCTTTGTTCACTTAAAGGCATCCTTCTGGTTTATTGTCCTAGATCACTTACCTTCTGGCTGATGATTATCAGCACAAGCAACAGCGTGGGTACTGGGATAAGGGTGCGTTATCCCAAGCAGAATTTGTCTTCCCACAGAAGTTACACAACGACACAAGCGAGGTTGCATCATTTTAACTACAAGAGGTTACATTAGTACGATTTCAGTATTTACATAAAGATGAAGAAAAAAAAATAATCATCTACAGGAACTAAAAAGTACATCTTGATTGAAAGATGGCTGAGACAACCTGATAACAGCTTATGTGTCTAGAAAACACTGGCACATGGAAGGGAGGGAATTTTTTTTAAGAAGAAAGTGGGGGAGGGTTAGCTACAGAGCATAGATTGTGGAAAATTATTAAACCTAGACCCAAGAAAACATTTTCAAGCAGTGAGATCATTTAGACTACAATGTAGGCTCCAAGCGCAAATTACTGAATTTCTTTCTCTGGAGTTCTTTTAAATAAGTCTGAAGAAGGCACAGGAGGGAGGGGTGGTGTACGGCCTCGGGGTGCGCTGACCGATCAAAGAGATTACCTCCGCAGCAGACAGAGGATACCGATACTGCTACGCAAGTGACCTGAAAGATCTGGCGTATTTGGCTTCTGAACCATAAAGGACAATAAACATCTCGCACTGTAACCACATTTCTAAGGTTTTGCTTACACTGAAAAAAATCAGACATCAGACAGTACGCAGAGCGGCACGAGGCAGAGAGACAGATGTGAAGAGAGAGGAATTGTTTGTAACCATCACAAAGTGTCCCTCCGTGGGCTATCCTGAATTTCTCGGGGTTACACAGAAATTATTAAGTACATTTCCTGCCCATTTGGTCAGAGGGAGTGAACATGAAGAGTAGAAAGTCACAGCCTCTCAAGGTGAGTAAAATTTGAGGACACCAACAGCCAAGAAGCAGACTGGAAGTATCAAGTCAAAACAGGACTTCTGTTTTAATTCAGCAAACCATTCAAACACTCCAAGCTAGGAGAAAAATACAGCCGAAACCAACTAATAGCAATGAAAATACCTTCAGCCAAATGGTCTGACTGAATGCATCTCCATGCTTACGTAGAGAGAGGCTGGCATGTCTGAGTCTGTCCGGTCAAGAACTTAGACCCTTCCTGATAAATCACTTGCACTAAATTTCCAACTTTAAATTTTTTTTTTTTCCTTCAGCTAATTATATATTACTTAGAAAATTCAAACTATGTTTCTCTCCTGCTTGGTTATAGAAAATCAAAATGGTTATAAAATCAAAATAGGCTCTAATTTTGGCCAAACTTTATTGTATTTTTCTAGAGGGGAAGAAAAACAAAACCAGAAACAGAAAAAAAGAATATACACCTTTGTGGGTGGCCTCCACCAAAACTGGCAAAAGAAACCCACTGCTTTCCAGTTTCACTTCTATATTCAGACATGTTTGCATAACTTTTGCATTTGGAAAGCATCTTTCGTATTTGAAGGGAAGATGGTTCTAGTAAGAAAAGATTCTCTACCCAAAAACAAGTTCCTTTTGTATTCTTCATTTTTAGTTTAGCAAAGAAAGCTTCATCTTGCTCAACAACACAATCCAAAAACCACTGAAACTTGATTCTTATCAAACACAATCCTAACAAAGCTCTTGAGAGCAGTACATCCTCTAGAAGAAGGTTCTGACAGTAGTTTGTTCATCGAGGTTTCCTCCTACTCCTGCTCTTTATCTTCCCAGAAATTTTGCCCAGGTGGAATTAGAGAACAGTGTCTGTTTGTCTCACATTTCTAGATGTCCAGATGTCTGACCAAGCTACTGGTGTTTTGGACCACTCCTCCATGGAAAAGCACTGGTCATGAGGTAAACAACTCCATAAGTGCAATAAATCTAGTGCAGCTGCAATGCACAGGAACAAGTGAGCCACATACGTACCCAGTAAATTGGAGATGTCCTGCAGTACTGTCTCACGTGTGCAGAGCACGCTCTAGAACCTGCCGAGCACACACAGCAAGCAGGACAACTGGAATGGACTGGGTTTACGGTGTGTAGATGGAGCAGTGGTGCGGGACATGCACACCGAGTCCCACTCCCCTTGCGTATTAAATCCCACACAACTTGCACGCTGCAGATTCACTCTGGTCAAAGCACAAACAGATCCTTGTTTGGAAAATCCTGGACAGAATGGCAATACTCAGGCTCTGACAGATTTGTTGAAGTCCTATTAAAATGCCTCAAAAATCAGGTGACAGTGAAATTCTTCACAAAACTTGACCATTTAGCCATATAGATATATACTTCTTGCAAGATACAGCTAAATCAGCAAAGAACAACACTTCAGATTGGAAGGCAGATTGGAAGAATCGAGTTTTTTTGACACTGCTTAATTAAGCTATGCTGCTTTTCACACCAGGACTGCCAGCAGAAGGCAAAACATATTGCAAGCATACAGTTCTCTCTACAACCAGACACTAAATGGCACTCCTTCTTCACTTCCTCACTCTGCTACGTGCCGTTCCACCTTGCCCACCAACCATCCTGGCAGGGAACCATCCTGCACCAAGCGTGCCACCAAGGCTGCTCTTCCCCAGGAATGAGGTGAGTTGTGCTGCTGTCCCCAGCCAGCCTGGCCAGGAGCCAAGGGAGCTGTACATGTCCATACGCTAAGCAGGAATATTTTCTCCTGGCAAAGGGCAAGAGGACAGAGCAATGAAAGCACCTGCAGCAGCAGCAGGTGTCTTTCGACCCCTCTGCAAAGGGAGAGCAAGATCCCAGCCTGGATTTGCACTTCCAGCCCAAGCTATTTTCTTCCAAGGGAAGAAAATTCACCCTGAGCTCTTGGCAGCATTTCTGAAACATCCTGTTAATCTCTTTGTGGTTTTTCAGAGCAAAAAGTGAAACGAAATTAAGTCCGAGGGCTTACCCTGACTTTGTCATGAAGGCGATTGTGAGGGAGAGAAACAAGAGGAGAGCAGCTAACGGGTATATGGAGGTCAGACCAGGAGCTTCAAAGTGTGCAGGTGCCTTATTGATTCTCCCTTCAGACCCTGAAACTAATAAAATTATCTTCTTGAGATCCTTTCTGTAGAGGCTGAAGACAGTGATTTCTCCTGGGTATCTAAAGAACTTGAAACTCATTTTGAAAAACTTGAACTATTCACATTTATTATAAAGGAAGTTAAAAAGGTATTTGGACATGGCAATGACTTCTGGAAGAACTGGGAGAGACCCATACTGCAAGATGCTTTTGGTGTTAGTGTGAATGGAAGTGTGTTTCTATCCTTTTCAGCTGTAACAGAACCGAGAGGTGCTTTGCTTGGATTTAATGGATATTTTAGGATTTGGGGAGTAAGGATTGCCTTTTGGGTTTGTGTTTCGAGCCAAATTCATCCATGAATGAGAAATTCTCCTAACTGTTAATACAACGATAGCAAATTCTAACAACAATTTCACTATGAATTGGAAGAAAATGAGAGCAGCAAAGGCCTCATGCAAGATGACATCTTGGTATACAGTGGTCAAAATACAGAGGGGGTATGACTGGTTCCTTGAAAAAACGGGGATGAGAAGCCTGAAAGATACCAGGCATCTGGGAAAGACAGAAATCACCAAGGCATCTCCTGGAGACCTAAATTAGTCTTGTTTGTTAAAAACACAGAAGCGGTTCAGGTGGATGAGAGAAAGAGAGAGGAACTGGAAGAACAAACCAGTAACAACAGAGATGAGGAGTAAACATTTTAGACTCCTTACAGTTGCACTGTAGAGTTGAAATAGTTTTGGTGAACTGAAGACGCGTACAGAAGAGCAGCCCAATGCTAATTCAATCAATTATCAAAATCTTTTGAGCAGTTTTCAGAAAATTGGAGCAGAGGGATGAGAAAAAGCCACTGCTAAATGAACACAAAGCAGTGATTTTTGGAAAGTACTATGGGAAAGGAAGGCACTATGTATGTCCTGCAAATTGGATTAAAAACAAAGTATGAATGGAATAATGAGATTAAGCACAGTGAAGTGCATATCCCATAAGAAGGCTGTACAAAGTGTACAAAGAGAATTCAGAAAATTATTTAATCAGAAAGCACCACAAGGAATGGAGGTGCAATTATTACTGACAGAGCTTAACAAAATCACATCCTAGCTCTGAATACATCTGTAAAACTCTGGAGGAAGGCGTACCTGGTCAGGTGGCAGGAAGAAAGACTGCGCTCATTAAAAAGGAGCAGCCTGCTCTGAAAAGCCCAAGACATATCACTTGGTCGCTTATGATCTGGAAGCTTCTTACCAGATTCATTAACAACAAATTGGTTGAACTGGTTGAAACTAATGGTGTGTTTCTTGAGATGAGGAAGGGTATCGACAAAGCATAAGTGGGCAGAAAAAAAAAAAGAAAATCATCTCATGGTGGTCGAGCTGCTGAAGGCAGAAAAAGACTCTACCTGAATTCTGAGCAAGTGACGTGAATGTGTATGACACTGTCACAAGCCTGTGCGATAGATGGTGAGAGCACATCTGCTGCAACTGTAACATAGTACATAAAAGCATGCAATGTAGGCATGCAATACAGTGGAAAAACCGTAAAAAATAGAGTATCTTCTAAGGGGCTCTGATAATTTTTCATGAACCATGAAAGATGCTGCTGACGCTTGACAGACATAAAAGGCGTGTCAGAGAGTGAGGAACCAAGTGGTACGGCTTTGTTGGGAATACCCTGGTCCATTCCATCACATCCATAGATACACTCCACCATTAGGAATAGACAGGTCATATTCTCAATGCTCAATTCTTAACGTAACTTCAAGTCACAGACTAGTTTCAGTGTGTTCAAATGAATCTCCAAGTAAATTATGCAACCCAGAAGGTACAAAATTAACCAAAACTGAAGCAGACAAAGACACTTTGCATTTCAGGCAAACTCAGCCACCCAGTTTCCCACAGCCTTGCACTGGGTCTGCCCCCACGAAACTCACTGGGAACTTTTCCATTAAAATCAGCATGAATGGGATCAAGTGCGTGGCTTGGCTGAACCCTATCCACTTGCCAACCAGTAATTCATTATTACAAAGGCAGTTCCCAGAAAATGCATTCGTATGAAGTCTGTGAGAATTAGCTATCACGCAACATGCGCTGCCTACAGGGATTTTGAAGGAAACACTGTAATTTATTTGGTGGGAGTGCAGTTCTACCTCACATTGTAAAGATTCTGAGCTCTCCTTTAAAAACTTCAAAAAAGTGAAAACAAATAATCTTAAAGAAGAAATGTGGCTTTTTAGCTATGGGATTCTTTCTCCTAAAGATTCTTGGAAATGCCCTCGCCATCACTTCAGAGACAATCAGGCTTTCCAGTTGTCTGACCTGAGACCCATAAGGACTGTAAATCCTACCAGTGCAATCAATCTTATCTGCTGCAAATCTTCAGAGCTTAGACACACCAGCTTTCTTGCAAGGAACGCTCTGCCCTCTGCCTGTGCTTTCCACAGAGTTTCAGCAGCACAGAAGACCATTTAACTCTCTTTAGGGCATCTGATAAGAGGGTCTCAAATGGAACATCAAGTAACAAGTTATTATGGACCAGTAAACACCTCCACATAGATCTAAGGCTTAACTAATTCAGGCTGTGAGCCCTTCCCACATCCTACCATCATCGCCAACAGCCAGTGTAACAGCAGCACAAAGGCAGCCAGGTGAGGCTCTCAAAGTCTGCTAGCACCTCTAATAAAAGTGTAATAGGAGTTGCTACAACACATTTACCATCATCCCACCTCCATCACCCAGCCAGCCACAAATACAAACCAGATGCACAGCCAAAAAAAGGTGGAAACTAACCTTCAGGGCTGTCGCTTGCTGTTACTCACTACCAGTGGAGTCTTCAACAAAACTCCCACTTAACTTTTAGCCCAGACTTTATTCTATAGCCTGTGTTTTCTCATCTGCATTTTGTTGCTATGCTGTTGTCCGTACATTCTGCAGCAGACTGATAGATTTTGCCAGTCTTCCAAAAACATTCTGCTTCAGTAATTTATGACCTGCAGGTCAATATCTGAAACGCTGCAATGGGTTGCCATGGAAATGTCAATACCATCCGTTTCTCTGCGCACATGTAATTGGGATATCCAAGAAAAATACCTGGAAACTCTGAAATTATATTCAAGTCATCTTACGTTGACTCAAAATCAGATTTTCCCCCTTTGTTATATTTTACACTGGAGATTGAGTAGCACTTTAGGGCTGCCTAGGACATTTAATACCCCTAGCTAGAGCCTTTGGGCTGCCTTTTTCTAACCATTTCATAGTTTAACAAGTCTCCAGAGACTCTGCTTAAAGAAAAACAAAGCAAAAAATACTTCAGCTTGCAAATAGAATATAAAGTTAAAACGTATGATTTGCATCCTGCTCTTTACTCCGTGCTTTCTTAACAGGGATTGGAAAAGGCTAAGTTGAACTGGCAGGAAGAATGGCCAGTGAGCCTGTGAACAAGGATTCAAGCCCAGATTTAATCTATGGCTTTAGACAATACATCATTTTAAGATCTGATCCCTGAAAGAACTGATTCCCCAACCCCCATGAAATCCATTTTCTTTACATACTGAAAAAAAAAAATCTGCTTTAAAAGCCACCCAAAAATATATAAAAGCCCCATATATCTAGAGTTTGGCATATCCAGCTTTAATGTGAACAAATGTGTATGACAGCACCAAGATGCAGAAAAGATCCCTGTAAAATGGGAACCAAACTTCTGCCCTACTCCACAGGGAGAAGACATGCACAACTGCAATGTGTTCATTACTATACATAACAGCCTCTCTCTAAAAAAGGAAAACACTAGAAAGAAAGAAACCCAGTAGGATGAATGAACTCTGAACACTACGATATAGTGAAGCTCAGTTAGACAAACAGGACGGCTGCCCACTCAGCAACAACAAAACACAGCTCCTAAGATGCAGTTCTCAGTGCCTGTTAATTTTGTATATATTAGTAGTCAGTCCAGGGCAATTTCTCATGCCACTATTTAGTAACTGTTGCTACCAGTCATACCAGATGCTTTCCCATGAAGTGACCTGGGTTTGCTGACCTATGGAAGAATGACGCTCCCAAAACGTCACCGCTTCCCACATCCAAAGACCCATTCAAAACCCCACATCACTTAAACCACACTGTCAATTTATTCCAAAGAGACTTCTCAAAAAAAGAGATCAAACAAAACTATGGTTCTTCTTTTTTTTTTTTTTAATAGTTCCTGCACCCCTAAGGTAAACTTTCTCTACTGACTTCCCTACTAAGCATGCGAGGTGGCTTTTGAAGGGAGGCACAGGGATGGGCATTTCGGAGGCAGCTGCTTCAGGCAGAAAACATTTCTCAGTGTCTCTCACCACTCCCAGTCAGCAAGCACCTTCAGCAGCTGCAACGGGCCTCCACATGTACAACAGGAAAAAAGGTCTCCTTGACAGGCAAACAGATGTGGTCACAAAGCGCACAGACACCTGACAAGATTAGAAGTTTTAAAAACTCCCACAGGTAGCAGTCCACAGAAACCACTACTAGGCTTATATTTTCAGGTTACTTTTAGGACTGAGCATGTCTTACATGTGACACTTTCTTTGGATAAAAGAATCCTTCCTCAAATGTTCTGTAAATAATCACTCCAATTTTTAAAAAGCTATGATTGTTGAAGCAATGTTAAAATACTAGGGTTACCAGTGGAAAAAAAATAATCCATGTCTAGCTTAAAACTGACAGTCTCTAGTGGCCAAACCCTGCAAATGGAGCGGAGCCCAGGGAAATGAATTTTGTTCCAAGGACAACTGTCTGCAGCCCAGCAGTGCTAAGGAAAGTGATCCTCAGCACGGCGAGGCTTCTGCAGCACGACAGCCTCCGAGCAGGCCTGCAGCGAGGGACTGCGGAGGCTGAGCTGCCGAGGACCACCACTCCGAACCCCCCACCATGGTTAGTCCTTCGGGATTTCTGGCCGCCTTCCCTCGCACACCCAGCTGGCACTACTGCAAGGGGCTGCGGAGAAACCAGCTCCGAAGATCTACCTACCTGTGGAACTGCCAGCCCTGGAGTTGAAATAAAACCAAACCCTAAGCCCCTCGCCATCCAGATTGTGATTAATAATTTTTCCCCTTGAAAGCACTACACATTGCCGGGCAAGCGAGCCGTGCCAGATGGTCTGTGCACACACAGGGAGCTGGAACAAGTAAGCGACTGCACAAAAACTCCCAGATAAAAGGAAGAGCAAAGATGCGTAGCACACTTCTAATCAAAGGACCTGCTGAAAAATAAAGCACACTGTACTTAGCCCATTAACAAGCATTGCAGTTCCAAGAGCTGTGCAACATCCCATAGTAAGAGAGGAGCCTCCTGGTCTGCAAGAGACTTCACACTTTGCACGGGGCTGGGAGAAGGGGAGAAAGGAACCGGGTGCCACTGTCCCTGAGGGTTTCTTGAGACATGTAGCCAGCAGAGAGCAGAGCATCCACAGGCACTGAGGAGAGCAATGCAATGATTCCGCTGCCTGCCTTGGTGTTGTCGGACCATCCCATAGCCTCCAGCCGGGGAGTGCAACCCCTCCAGCAACAGGGCTCAAAACATCAGCTGGCAGACAGACTGCATGGCCGGCGGGAGAGAGAAGGACTAGTCATTAACACAGAGCTAGACTGGTTTACACCAATTACCAAAGCATGCCCTTGCTCTTCTTGTGACAGTAGAGTTTCAGCAACAGAGTACGAGGATGCAGGTCTGTGCTGGCAGCCCTGCGGGCTTCAAACTAGGCAAGAGCATCATGTCACGCCTGGGATATGATGGCTGGTCAGTGAAGCAGCTAGTGGTTACTGCTCGTGTGTGGGCCTTCAACAGAAACGGTTCCTATCCAAGAAGGCACCTCTGCATTAACAAAATAATCATTGCTTGGCTTAAGAGTACATCATGGTCCAAGTCAGTCCTGCAGACAGACCATTTGAAATCTAATATGCAAATATCAGGTAACACAACCCCTGAGATTTATATTCAAATGAGCAGAGACAATTAAATTCAAACTATTACCAGCAAACATGCATGTGACACACTGTGCCACACATAGTGCAGCACAACATATTTTGAAAAGTAATTATAAATCAATCATTTGTAACATGATCATCTAGAAAAACCAGAGTTCGAGCTCATAGTTTGCAATAACATAGTTTCTGCTATTGCCTTAAACTTCTCCCATTGTTTCAAAACAGTGTTTCTGCTTCTATAAAGCAGACATTTTCAAGAAACAATGAATTTACTACTGTGCCAAAGTGCAGATTCAAAGCAATTGAAATCAGAAATTCTACTGGCTTTTTCCTGGGCTGAGATCCTCTTACCTTCTATAATTTTAGGAAAGCACAGGGGAAAGGAGACTTACACTAGCTGAAATGAAAGCTAGCACTGCTGTTGCTTATTTTTCAAGTGAAAGTCATTTTTACCTAAAATGTCCAGGCAGCCCCAAGTATTGCTTAGGGAGTTCAAAACACAGAGAACACAAATAAATAATCAAGAGTTACAAAACAGCTACAAAAAGTTATTGCCTAACACAGGTTCTAGCTATAAACCAAGGCTCTGTAGACCAGACACCTAGTTCATACCAACCACCGGCTTACTACAGGTGTACTCCCCAGCCTCCCACAGAGCGTAACACATGCTTTGCTAAAGAGTAAGCATCGAAGAAGCCCCTGCTTCCCTGCTCATCACTGCATCTGCACACACAACGGGAAGAACCAGGCCCAACGAGCTGCATCCCCCTCCCACCTCATCTACAAAAGGTAGGTGAAATGCTCTGCATCTTCTCCGTCTGCCCAGTTCACCCAGCAGGTAGTAGTGGTGAGCGGCAGTTGCCAGCACTGCTGCGCTCTCGCAGCACCGCCACGTCTTACTGAGCCACGCGGGACCTGGGATTGCAGCGAGGAAGGGAGGCAGGACAGACAGCTGTGGCTACACTGGGAGATGGGTTTAGGGCAGCAGGAAGAACAACGTTTAGAGGGAACAGTGCATAACGCAGTGATTAAAGGCATGATAGCATGGATAACCTACCATACACACCGTCTGATAAAGAAAACCGTCCTTTGGCTCAGGCATGAGCTACCCAGGCTCTCACTTTGAACGTGCCAAACAGGCACAAACTGAAGCACAGGAAGTTCCAGCTGAAGATGAGGAAGAACTTCTTCACTCCGAGTGGCAGAGCCCTGGCACAGGCTGCCCAGAGGGGCTGTGCAGTCTCCTTCTCTGGAGATATTCAAGACCCGCCTGGACGAGGTCCTCTGCAGCCTGCTGTAGGTGACACTGCTTCGGCAGGGGGTTGGACTGGGTGACCCACAGAGGTCCCTTCCAACCCCTGCCATGCTGGGATTCTGTGTGATTCTGCGCCCAGTGACAACTGTCTGCACCGCACCAGCTCTGAAATATCATACCAGGCATTGAAATCTCCTCCCTTTAACCAGCATTGAGCTCATGAGCAACATAGCATTTGCTTGTAGGGATGTGCTTGGCACACAGTCACCATTGTGAATTAAATTAGTGCAGAGAAAGACCAAGCGATTTGTTTCTCATTCTCCAGTTGGGTCTCGTGCTGCTCTAAACACTGGGACCCTTCCAGTGCCCCTTCTGCAAGCACGAGGTACCAGCAGCACACAGCTTTTCTTCGGTGGCCAGCCACTGAGGAGCAGATTTCACACAGCTGAGGACAGTCAGAACTAGCTGGAATACATTTTTAATCCCTGGACCACTTCACAAGGCCTCACATGTGGCTCTTCTGTTGCAAGAAATGACAGAAATTTACAAGTTTGCAGGATATCCATCTCCCTTGCAACTCTGGGCTTGCCCATTGCTTTCATTTGATGATGCCTGGAGCTTTTAGCCTGATCAAACCACTTTATCATCATTATCGTGGACAGCAGACAAAATTTATGCCGCTTTTAGTCAGAAAACATTTGAAACAGAAAATGTTTATCTGCATTTTCTACTCGAGCTTACTTTAGTGATGCATACCAGATGCTATTTTTCGTATTGTTATTAAACACAGAGTTTGAATCCTGCGGTAGAAAACAGCAAACACTACATGCTACCCATATTTTTGAATTCTCAGCTCCAGAATCCATTTCCTAAATGGAGATATGGGTTGTAGAACATTTTCAGTTTGTCAGGACAGAATATTAAGGTCTTTCTGTGAACAAGTTTCTTCCCCTTTGTGCCTGGCAGAGACATCAGAACCCACTGGACCATTGCCATCCTCTGTCTTTCTCAGCAGGTTGGACAACATGAATACAGCTTGTAAATAAACAAACCCCAACAGGATGACACTTCATGGAAAAACTCACCAGTAAATGTGAAATGGCAAAAACCGTGTGGGTGTGCACATACATTTTCATAAGCAAAAGCTCCTCACATGCCTGTGGGCGGCCGCACACGCTCACGCATGCAAGCACTCGCCCGGGCTCCGAAGGCAACGTCTGACTTATGAACCTCTGCTCTGATGAACTCTGCTCCTACACTGGGCTATTACCAGAAAGAAACAGGATCGGCTTGCAGTAAAAACAGGGTTTATGTTCCTCTTGTCCAAAAGGCAAATATTTTGTTCTCTCTTTCCTCCCAGGAGACAGAGAGGCTAAATTCATTACGGATTCCGAGATCAATGGATATTATAAGGAGGAATAAAACTGAGCCTTAGTGAAATCTGTTGTGAAATGTTTTGTCTCTATAAAGGTATCTATAAACAAGTGTTGACTAAATGTAAACATAAACAAACAAGTGATTAATCAAGCTTAGTTTCACACACCCCTAGTGCTGCAGTAATTGACAGGAAAATGTGAAAAATAAAATGAGCACTTTCCCCATGCTTTCATCAGCACTTCCCACAAAAATTTTGCAGGAGTATTTGTACGAGAACTGGAAAATGTTGTTTTAGGGACCAAAATCAGCTTTGTTATACCTAGCAACATTGGTAACATTCAACTCCAGCTGTAACCTGTTCACAGCAATCACATGGGAAAGCCTTATCATAGTGTTTGAATTTAGTAGAGAAGCTACAACAAACTCATCAGTTGAGAGTGAAATCAATTTTATTTTTACATTAGCTAATGATATAAGCATATCACTGACACTTAAATAACTGCAAATAATTGAGTTGTTCACCTTTAGTTCATGCATATCTGAATGGAAATAACTTGCTCTGGCAACTTGCCTCATAACCAAAACAGGACTCCACCTGCTTTCAAAATAAAAAACATTTAGCCTAAGGTACATATCTGAATCCCACTGAAATCAATTTGACTTAAGTACCTGCTCAAAGTTAAGGATGCATTCAAGTGTTTCCTTGAAGCCTACATGGATCTCAACCTACCTGATGAGAAAGGCGGGGACAAATGTAGAAATGGAGCTTCTTAACGTAATATTATTATGTTCCTGTATTCCACATTTAGTGAGAGTTTATTAAAGGAATGACTGCAGTTTTGTGGAGTGTATGGGAGAGGGAGATGACAGCTCAGCGCCAGGAATCCGTTGCAGAGCCGACCCATTCCACTCCAGCCTCTCCCAGGTCCTGTCCCAGCTGCAGCATCACTGGGCATCACAGCGCTCAGCATCACTCCACGCTGCCCCGCCAATGTTTACATATATACAAGAGGATTTATGCTACTGGAGAAACAAAAGTGTGCTGCAGCAACTACAGTATTTGATGTCATAAAGAAATAATAAGAAAGTATTTAATGAACATTCAGTCATTCTGAAAACGATTTTTTAACATCTGGGAAAAGGAGATGTTTACTTAAAAGCAAAATCCTTTGAAGATACAATACACTTTCCAAAGCACTACGAAATTCAAAAAGCCCACTGTAAAAGCAGCCCACACAGCTCTCCTGTGCTCCTGATACGCATACGCATCACCACACATCTTTAGGTACACGAGCAGTTCCCTTCCTCCCACAACCCGAAAAAACACAGCAAAACTACTATTATTAAAAAGAATGTTAAATTATCTTCATTATAATTTTATTTCTAGGCAAAAGAAAACTGACTGTCTCAGAAGCACAGGACAGGTTGACTTTTCACCATTGTGTGGCCCAGCTAAGGCCACCCACCGGGGAGGTCTATGATAGCAAATTCTATCAGCTCTGGAAAAACGAGGCTATTCCTTGTATTCCACACCAAGTACACATGAGAGTGTTGCTCATCAGCCTTCACCTAATCATCCCAGATGATTTATTGCACTGTTATAAAAATAGAAACCTTTAGATTTATCCTAAAGTTTCTTGCTAAAATTGCTGCAAGAGACTTCTTTGCCCGCACTGGCAAAGAACTGCTTCAGCAGCTGTGCCTGTGGTTGGGAAGGGTGACATCCAACTGCCTAACACCAGTCTCTGGAGACAGGTTTTTTTCATGAGTGCATCACCTCGCTTCTTATTTAAAAGCTGAATCACAACTGAATTCTCAATCTTTCTCTTACCAGAAAAGCCCTGTGAATCTGCAATGTGAAATTCAGAGAAAATCCAAGACAGGAGAAAGACAGATGTATTTATCATGCACAGATGATGTAGGAAGGAGACAAAAAATATTGTCCTCAGTGCCTTACTGACTGCAAAATAAGGGAACAGTAATTAATCAGCAGGAGTACATGCTGAGAGGAAATATTGATTGAATTTGGAGAAACTTCAGTTTCCTGAAGGAACTGTTCCCCTGCAAAGGTAACCAGGAAAGTTTCTGTAAATTAGAATGGCAACCAGCCAGCCTGCAGCCAATCTGACTGTCGTTTCAGGCAATCCAGAAAAATATACACCAGATGCACGTTGGTTTCTAAAAGTAATTTAAATACTTCAGTAAATCAATGGCATTGACAGTTTGATGGACTATGATGGAGGAGTCTTCCTCTGAAATATCATCTTTAAACCCTGCAAAGCTCCGGCAACTGAGTTGTTACAACTTTATCATATTTTTAAGTTTCTTATCTGTTCCAACACCTTCTAGTGTTCGGTTATTTCAGCTTATATCAACAAGGATTTCTCTCCTGCTGAATTGGCCCCCAAGCCCTCAGGACCCCTTAACGTCCCACCGGTGTGAGGAGGAGGAAAGGCTTTCGTCCTTTCACACTGCAGAGGGGCAGGAGATGTCAGTAACAGCACTGAGGAGCAGCTCTGCTCGGACAGGGTTCAGTATCTGTTAGAAAGGAGCTGGTTGCCTCTACTGAGCAGAAGCAGAAACTTGTTATTTCTATGCTTTTACCTCACTAGTATGTGTTTATGGCCAAGGGGATGTTAACCACCCTCGACAAAAAAAAAAAAAAGGAAACAGCAGTAGACATTGAAAGACCATAAAGAACTTTTTTGGGCAAAACACGTCCATCACAGGGTCACATGAAATGATCACATCTTTCAGGTCCAAGCCACCACCCCTCTGAAGGTCTGACCACAGGCAAACCCAAGTATTGCCGTGGGAAGGGGTCATGATTCTCCAGCAGACGCTGTGGGTCTGTCCATCCCATCAGCCCCGAGTATAGTCGTGACGGGACTTGTGGCAGATTGGGCTTGGCCATTCCAAGGGATTTAATTAGCAGTTAAAGAAACAGTCTGCCTGGTTTCAGCACATTTGGAGAGTTACCTTGCTGTCTTCCTCAGTAATAAACTGTTCTTGGCTAAGGTCATCTTTCATCTGCACAGTAAATAAAACTGTCAACTAAAGTTGAGTTTCTGTTTCTCATCAGCAAAGCAATACAATAAAACTCAGAGCAATGTATTTAGACAATGATTTTGAGAGAGAAAGCAAACCTTAAGGAAGTTGTAGCATAATCGTTTCCTCTCAGTTGATCAACATAACAGACACAGTCATTTAGCTGGGGAAATGTGATGTAAAGCTTACAAGCCTGATAATCAGATTGTCTTTGGAGACAAAAATCAAGCTGGTTTTCCAGACCCCACCATAACCATTAATTAAATACTTACCATCTCTTCACTTAATGTCTAAAGAACATTTGAGCAAAAATCCAGCAGTTTCAAGACAAAAACCCACCTCCTCTAGCTTGCCTGTTTAATTCTATCGTGTAGGAAGTTTTATTGCTGTCAAGCAACATTTCTCACTTTTTTAAGAAGGAATTCAACTGGAAATATTAAAATATTTTCAACATGCTGCTTATTTTTATCTAGAGGAAGATAAATTATATGCATGCAAGTAGTAAAAGCCGTTGCCAGAAAAAATAGGGTTTATCCCCACCATACCTGCAATACATCAACCACTATATGAAAATATTTCTCTTTCCAAAACAATTAGCCTAATTTGTAGTGAGCTCACACAGACTTTCACAGTACTACTCTGCTGCAGATTATTACTTGCCTAAAATATGATGCTTACATTTTTCCAGTACATTAACAAATAGTATTGTTTGAGAGGGGGAAAAAATGGTAATAAATATTCTACCCTTTACTCTGTGATTTTTGCAAACACCACATAATCCTACTCCAGTCAAAACACAATGATTCAGGCTGCCAAAACAAGTATTTACTTTCCCCAACATTCTGATAGCGATTTACGTAAATGCAAAAGCAAACCTGGTACGGTCTGAAATCAGACTAGAGCTCTGCTGCTCGTTTTTCATCCGTTCTCTCGCAGCACATTCCACTCCTTAAAGCCCAGCACGTCAGCAGAGCCTTCATAAAGGAAGATGCATACCAAGGTATGCATCTCCAGGGCTTAGGAGGTTGGGGTTTTTTGTTTGTTCACATTTTTTAAACAGATGGAATAAAAATCTCAATTTTCCTTACAATAATATAAAAGATAATAGCATGTGGAAAATGCTAGAAAAACCCTGCTATTGGGTCCACCTTACCATACCTATTAGCAAAATGTAGAATTTACCTCTGTTGTTGGGAATTTTTTTTTTTTTTTAATCTATGCATGAATCCACCCTCGCAATCCTACTTTGGAGCTCTCTGCCTGTGCACTTCATGCACGTTGACTCGTGGTACTGAGATTTCCAACAAACCACCATCCAGAATAACTGCATTTAGAAGACTGTGTCCCTATACAGATTCATGACCAGAATAACTGAAGCTAGAGCAAGTTTGCCCCCAAAGTCTCAAATGACTGAACAAGACCACCTTCCCAGGCACCATGTTGGGCATGAAGAGCTCTTCACATCTGTGTGGAGACGGGAGGCATGAAGAGCCCCCCCGAGCACCGCACAGCCCCATGCCCTGCACTGCAGGAGGTCCCCTGCACCCAGCTGGGATCTTCTGCTCCACAGACCCAGCCCCACTTCTGCAAGGGAGAACCTGGAGAGATTTCCCCACAGCAGCATCCTAACAGAACCACCGACTGTGAGAATCAATCCCAAAGCCCTTGTGGCATGGGAGCTCCGGCGTGATCACTGCCCAGAAGCTCCAAATCCTTGAAACGACGACTGACCCATCTAACTCCAAGTTCTTGGAGCTTTCAATTCATTCACCTCCCGTTTCACTGGGGAGAGAACAGCTTGTCCTATTTCTTATGAAAAGGGTGCCAGAGATAGGAATATTTATAAGGAATTCGTATTTATCTATCCAAACCCAAACGTTCAAAAATCATGACTCACAATCCCCTCCCAAATCATGGGATTAAATTAACATATCATGGGATTTTGAAAGATGCTGTCTTAGAAATTATGGAATACTGTACACTTTGTGTTACTCATTACTTGAAAATATTTACTCAGCCAGAAGCTACAAGGTTTTTATCGACAGTTAAAAGAGCCAGAAGCTCACCTAGAGAAGAAGAAAAAGAAAAAAGTCATCACATATTCATAAGATTCCTGGAGGCCAGACCCTTAAAAATAGTCCAAGTGTTACAATTCATCACATGTAAATTTATGGGACTTGGCAACAATGCAGTTGTCTCCAGGGATGGTGGAAGAGGGGGAGTGTTCCTGGTTAACCTCTTTTTTTTTTTTTTTTTTTAAATAGATGCAGTATGCTGAAAGTGCCCTACAAAGTACTTCCTAAATAAGCCCATTGATTAATTTAGAGCACTATGGAAACGCACCATACAGCGTGCTTATCAACGCCCAGTCACTAAATATTTTGACGTTTGTTAACCAAAACTAGATGCATTCTGGAAAAAAACAAACTGGAAAACAAAATTACAACTTTCGAAAGCATGTCCTTTCCAAGCCTGTTGTCTAGAGAAAATCAGGAGCGGGAAGCCAGGTTTAATAAAAAGTAGAGAAGAACAGAACAGTTTTGTAGTGGACGTTGTTAAAGGCAAGCAGAATTTCACTGGAAAAAAGAACCCTATACAGTATATTGAGGTTTTTTTCCAAAATAAAACCTAAACTTTAATCAATTTTACAAATCAAAAGATAATGGATGGAAGGGGAGATTACTACTCTTTGCACTTTTTTCCTTATTTTAAAATTTGAAATATGAAAAAAATCACATCTGTTCCTACCCATCACCAACACCTACTGTTCCAGACATGGGTCAGTGCTACTTCTCAGCCTGGCCTGCTTGAATTCAGCCTCACTTTTGCTTTTTAATCCCACAGTGCTGGCTGATGGCTACTATTATTTTGTGCCTTTGTACCAGAGTCTACAACCTGCTGTCCTCACGTGAGCGCACGGCTCAGGTGAGGCGACGCGGACGCAGATGTCTGGCAGCATCGCACACCGCACGCGGCTTTGCTGCCGGTCACAGCGGGCAGCCCACGAGCAGCCCCGTAGTCAGCTCCACGAGAAGCCACGCAGCACGGCATTGCCTTTCAGAGAGGTGTTTTCAGATGCTGTTGTCAGAGCCTTCCTCTAGCAGGTACCGCATGCCAATTACTGGAGCTGATCTGCAATTTATGCTTTTCTGTGTACCAGACTCCTACTCCTGAGGAATATTTACCATCCAAAAACAAAAATACTGCCATAAGGTGTGAATAAAATCAAGTCTCTTTTGTTTAAGAGGAAACACAGTGACTGACTGATATTTTCCAACACCGCAATAATTTTATAAACATAATTTTATAAGCATCTACTAACAGAGCAACTTCCATCCTACGATTCTGGGATGGCGGCACTCGGACTCCTGCAAAGGCAACCAGAAAAGCCCAACACAGCACTGTGTCAGTCACAAAATTCATGGGTCATTTTGGTGGCCAAGTAAAAAAAAAAGAAGTTAGGTGAAAGCCATTGCTTCTTTTTCGTCCCCATTCCAACTTGAACACTGAGATTCATATTGTTCACTAGGCCCTAATTTCAGTGCCTCATCTCTGTGAGTATCTGTTCCTTCAGGTGGTTTCTGGGGATTACTACATACAAGAGTAGAGTAGAGAGTGGAGTTTTTACAGCAGGTACCATATTCTTCGTCTTTTGAAAATGACTAAGGTAGCATAGCAGAGGGATGGGGACCACTGAGGAGATTTCTACAAAGAACATTCTAACACACTGTGTTACACTTGAAAACTTTTTATACTGAAATAGCATAATACTAGGGTATGAGTGGCAAATAGCTCTGCAGTTTCGTACACATGCTTGGAAGAAAAATGTAGCTATTTTCTTGTTTCCACTCAAACGACCCAGCTGATCTCAGTGTTAACATCAGCTGTCAAAACATCCACTTACCAGATTTGCATCCCTTATTTATTCAGAAAAAAAAGGTGCAACATCTTAGCAGTTACCAGAGAAAGAGAAAAATACTACATAGAACGGGTGTTTATGTTTAGCTCCTGTTATTCCCTCACTGTCTACCACATACTTGGGACATTAAATTCCACACTTGTAAACACATAAATAAATCAAGAAAGTTTGTGTTCATATCTGAAGATACCATTATTTCCCTGTTGGGATTAAATCCAGCCCAGCAAAGACACTGCCAACGAGAAGCCTGCATACTGTGCCAGCCTTGGTGTTCTTGCTGCAGCCTTCCACCCCAGCCTTTTCAAAGCCAGCACTGCTACCTGTCCCCAGCGCATGCAGGCACCTTTGCACCACCGCCCCATCCACCATCCCCTTCCTCTGCTCAGCTGGACACACGACTTTATGCTGGTTATCTCTGGAGCCAAGGAAAATTTTTTAAAGCATATACAGTTCCACCATCTTGGAGATGGTTTTGTCTGCTGCAACACTTGCCTACCCTAGGTAGAGTATTCAACTCCTCCCCTACCTTTTCATCCACAGAGGGATAAGAATACATTTCCATTTTCAAGGACAAAAAAGCCAGAGGCAGCAGATCACATTGGCTACATGCCTTCGGCTACACTTCATACATCAACTGGCATGGACATCTCTGCCTTACCTTTATACAGGGTATCCACACTCTCCATAGGAAGCTGCTTCTTCGCAGCTACTCTGCGATAGACCACGTGCGTTCTGCCTCTTCCCTCCTCCTCCTTCTGGGCCCCCTTTTCCAGAGGTTCAATGAAGAACTCGTCCTTGTCTGTGCGAATCATGCCAGCCTGCAGCGACAGGGCAGAGATCGAACATTTTGTGTTACTGCACATACAGCAGACGTTGTGAGTAAACAGTTACAATATGCTTAAGCACACTTTAGTGCTCTCTAGAGGGCAATTAGGATGCAGTGAGGAAACCAGGTGAATTCTGTATTAGAGCAAAACGAAACATCATTTCCCCAACTTGACAAGAAAGGACAAAAGGTACAATCCTGAACCAAAAGGACTTCTCCTCGAACGACACGAGCAAAGTATAGGTCTAAGAATCTATCTAGGAAATACACTCTCCATCAGAAATCAGATACAATGAAAGTTGCTATGACCTTCACTATCTGTCAGCCCTAGACCGCTCCAGTGTTTACTATCCCTGCTAAATAAAGGGTCAGCTCGGTGCCATAAGCCGGTCCTGACATGCAGTACAGCAGTCAGAAAATGTAGTCAGCCTTTCTGTCCAGAAGGAAGATGAAGAAACACTATGTCTTAGCTGCAGGCAACGAAGCTTTGTGACTATTTCCCTGTTGACAGAAGGAGTTCCACTGACAAAACACTCTTTTGAGAATTAGCCACAACCAGTTTAAAAAAGGTGTCAGTAGTACATTGCTAAGAGATAAAGACTTATTCAGACTGGATCAGATACCCTGGTAGGAAAAAAACAAGCAAATTGCTCTGCTACAGAGCACCTCAAAGGAACATCACCCAAGCGATTCTCTCTGTGTTCAGGGGAAACCCTCACAAAGACTGAACACTTTAAAAGAAAAAAAGTCTCTTCATTATTTCCACATAGGTGAAACAACTTGGGCACCCAGATCGCCTGCGTTTGTCTCCTCTTGCAGTCCTGCCCTACTGCAAAAGGTCACAGCAGCCAGTAGCTGGCTTGCAGAGATGGCTGGCTTGAATCAATTTTTCTGCATATGTTTGCACATCTGTGTTTGAGAACTTAAACTAATGAATTCTTAGCTTGTAAACAGAAAGTCTTACTATCAATGGGAAAGAAATTGCTTAGATTATTATTGAGCGACGCCCCAGATCTAACCTTCAGAAGCTCCTTCATCATGCTCTTTCCCACCTTGGCCACTGATGACCCCGGAGTCACCAGACTTTCAGACTGGGCACAGGAGAACATCTTGACACTGTGACATACTTCATCTTGGTATCTGAGCTTATGGGAGCCTAAATCCTCAGCTGGGTGAAGCCCTACCTCAAGCTTCCAGGAGAACCAGTTTGGCTCCTTTGAACCCAATTTCGTCACTTCAAACAAGTATCATCTAAGCACTCTCATTATAGTCCAGCACTGAAGTTCTCATACAATGCATATTTTTCTTCTACAAGCAGCAAACTATATTCCTACTGCTATAAATACAGTATGTTCTTTGGTTCCCTCCTTGGAAAAATGTCAGGTTCATTTGTCATGTCTTAACTTACATTAGGCAAGATTTCCAGTCCCAGATTTCATATATATAATGTATACAAAAACAGATTGAAGGGGAAGGATTAAAGAAGCAAAATTATATCGAAGCAATTTAAACCGATGCCATCCTGCCTGTACAGAGGAAACTGAATTTGAAATCCTGTCCTGTTTCTTCTTATCTAATTTAGATTCTACATCAGACACAAAAAAAAGGTGAGACAGGCTCAGCAGCTCAGGGAAGCTAAGACAACCAAGAAAATAAGTGCTGCATCCAGAGAGGCAGCAACTGATCTTTTACTGTAAAAAAGGATACATGAAATATTCAGAATTGACGTTATTCTCCATTTAATGTGCATTTTAATGGTATACACACACACTTCTTCTGGATATTAAATATTAGATCCATAAACTTGAAAGACTTTTTATAAGAAACGCACATCTAAAGATCAAGAAGGAACAAGTGTTTGCATGCTCAACTGCACTGAATACGATGCACATGCCATACACACGCCCAGGAGAGATATAGTGAGCTTGACTGCCATGTGAAAAAACACGTGATTTTGCTTTTTGCAAGTAAGCTACACGGTGGCACACAAGTTCCTATGTATTTCTAGATGTATCAAACCTACTATTACCTGAGAAGATATATGCCAGATCTTAATTTAAAATGCAGACCATACGTCAGAATCCAGGGGGAAATGCTGATGTACAACATATGCAGCAGGGCGTACTGATGGGAGTTCGGAGGAACTTAGGTCTTCTAAGAAAATTAATGGATAGACAACTTCTACACTGAGTAGTTGAACTGATTAGACAGCAAAACCTTTTATAGGTGAACTTCAGCTTCCAGGGCATGGTGGCCCTTTGGAAAAGAAAACATCTGGTCAGAGTGAAGATCTCCCCCCCAAGATGATGAAGGTGACACCCTGGGACAGGCTACAAGACTAAACAAAAGATATATTTGGATGCTGTTTTCCAAGACATGAAACCAGCTGTGAAACGCTGACGTTTCCTGCAGATCCTTGTGCCTGGTGCTGGCCCTTTTGCGTGCAGGGGGATTCGCGCGGCATTGAGCACTGCCAAATAGCTGACATCCATCAGGTGCTCTTATTTCACACTGCTTCTCGGGTAGACACCACACCACTCTGTACATCCCCCTGGCAGCACCCTCCCCAGTCCTGTTGGAGTGTAGAAAGGAAGGAATTTTACCTTCAAGCACAGCTGAATTTTTTTTTTTTCTTCTTCCTTATTTCTGAGAAACACATCAATCATTTTTGGTAAGTAGTATTGGGAAAGAACTAGTGTGTGTTTGAATAGTAGAAGAACTATGTATTTTTATATATTGTATATCCTACACAGTTTTTGAATTAGCCAACATATTCTCATGAAATAAAACAAGAAAATACGGCTGTTTAAGACTTTAAGAAGAAAACTAATTTAGACTGCAAGCCAGAGTTCCTACAGCAATCCACAGTTCAAGCCATCTGCCTAATAATATACCCACAGTTATAAATGATTCATTAAGAAATGTGGGGCTCCTGACTGTCTCCACCACACATTTCCTTGCTGCTTTGAGCAAGGCATTCAACCTCTTTACTTCCATTTCTCCACCTTTGAACCAGCAAAACAACAGTCTTGCAGGATAATTACATGGGTTGATTTGTTATATTTTTGCTAAGCGCTTTGAACATGAAAAGCTCAAGACAAATTGCCTAATGCATTTTTTCTGATACTACTCAGAACACCCTCAAAAAGCCACCACTAAAGGGAGATTGCTTTTAGTCATCAACTCAACACCAGGGTTATGTGCAGCCAAAAAAGCAACATAAAGACACTGCTCCGGCAGCACGGTTTGCTCACGCCCTGCAGCCATCACTCCTGTTCTTATCCGCAGATGCCGTCACCCTTGGGCAAGCTTGGCATGCCAAGACAACCGTCAGGCAACCACCAAGTTTACAATGACAACAGAGAGCATTAAAGTTGCTGCAATTTGCTGAAGAATGCCTCTGGATGACTACAACAGAAATGCTGTATTGTTCAAGCAAATTTGTGCCTTCCCTTCAACACAGGTTAGACTAGAAAGACTTCAGAAAATTTTTGGACCACCCTCTGGACATTTACTGCAGTGGATACGAAAGTCAAATTAAGCCTTTCAATTAGCAGTTTCCTCAAGTTCTGAACAGAGGAACAGCAGTTGCTTTCAGGAAAAAAAGGCTTAAAAGTAATGGCTAGCAACAGTGTTTTTCTGTCCTGTACTGCTTATTGCCCATCCCGGGACTGCTGTGCTTCCAGGAGTTACGGACCAGCAGTGCCTCCCCTTCGCTACCATCCTGCAGCCACTCACGTGCTGTGTAATTCAGAACAAGGTCTGGGCTTGAGCATCTGCCGTGGAAAGCACTTCCAATTCTGTGAAAAATGCTGAGCTAATTACTACCATCTCCCCTCCTCTTCCAGGACTTTTAACTTGAACCTAGAGCAAATACGGGAAATTGCTAAATAATGACAGCAGCAGCAACTGTGTCCTGTGACTAATAAAAATATAAATTAATTGAAAAAGTGTTTGCCTTTGGAAAGCAACGAACTGTAGCAAAGACCCTATAATATCCCAATATTTCCCAAAGCAGGACACCCCCAGGCCTTCCTTCCAGGGGTTTTTAGATCCCATCTGCAAATTACTCAAGTCAAGCACTGCTTAGCACTCATTAATATGCATTAAAGACTAGAGCAGAAGACAATCAAAAGGAAAGTGCAGTTCAGAGAACCAAACCCTCTGCTAAGGTTAGCAAGGTGATTATTTAGAAGCAAAAGCCACACAGCAAAAAATTCACAAGGAAGGCAGAGAGTGACTGTCCTGTCTAACCAAGACAAGAATTGCATTGATAAGCCACAAACAAGTCCATTGCAATACACAGGGCTGGAGTTCAGAGCTCCACTGATCTCTTTTGGGGGTAACAGGGCTCCTGTGCATCTCTGCAGACCTGCCAGGCTTTCAGGGACCACAAGATCTATAGGTACTGGCAACGGCCACATGGACCCTTCTCCACCACTCCAGCTTTACAAGGCAAGTCCACTCTGCCATCAGGTCACCATTTCCATGTGGGGCTTTCTGCCCAAAGTAATCACCCCAGCTGCAGCCACCACGATGGAGATCTCTCCAGCCCAGGAGACCTGCCAACAGTTTGCCACCGCAGTTCAGAGCTCAGTGGAAAAGCAGGTCTCTTCTCCAGTGTCCTCAACATCCTCAACCCCTCTTGCATTTCTGAATACATTCTTTAAAAGTCTAATTTGACAGAAAAACTGCCTAGCATATTTAGATCTACAGAAAACTCCAGGTTTTAGAGCATTGGCTGCTGTGGATAATTAAGTGTCTCGCTGGCTCTGCACTTCGTGAGCGACTTAATTGTCTCCTCATTCCCATTCCCATCACAGCTCCGTGTTCTAGGCTGTAATGAAGTAACCCATCTAGCTGCTGCTTCAGGACTCCAGAGCCTCAGCCCATCCTGTAACCGCAAGTTTAATTAATGTTCATTTTCTTCCTCATTAGTACAGCTTTACAAAGTTTCTCATTGCCATATAAAGGCAGATTTACTTCCCAATCTCCAAGCACATGATACAGATAGGAAGCTAAAATTAAATGTGAACAAACCTGAAACGAATATGAAAAACAATCCAAGTGTCTGCTTAATTTATTACATCAGCAACCTACAAAAACAGAGTTTCAGAAACTTTCAGAAACAGTATTTCTGTAAATAGAGAGAGCTCTATTTTTTTTGAGTATTTGATTCTGAATAAGGTAACCAGCCATACGATGTACCTGTGCATGAACAAGTTCTAAATATAGTCCTGAATTTCAGGTGATTTTCTTGAGACCCAAGGGAGGTTCAAACTATCTGATCTTTAACCTCCATGCCTGGGTTAGCATCCTGCACTTTCTGTGATGTCAACGAAGCCTCCAGAGGGGAATTTGCAACCTGGGATCCCCCCAACAATCAGAGAAACAGAGAGAGGAGATTTGCATTTCACTATACAGTTGCCAAAAAATACTTTGTAGAGGGCTTGAAAGACAAAATATTTGTATTTGCAAGACAGCATATTGGACAAGGTCTTATTCTATTTTTATATCAATATGCCTGTATCCTAAATACACAACTGCTGAATGTTTGGCCAAAACTGGCACTAGTATAGAAGAGAACTTGAAAGCTACATGTAACTTATATTTATATTATAACTTATATTTATGATCCTTCTCTAGGTCTTAGAACCACAGGAACATGCTTTTTCTGAACAACAACAGATGTGTCCTCCCAAACCTGAAGTACGGAAACTTTATTAGTTCAACAACATTAGAATGGACCTGATGCTCCAAGGACTGGAGGAAGATCCCCCAGGAAGTCTGCGGCAGAAGTGAGGACACAGCACAGACCTTCCAAACTCATCCCTGCCCACACAGGATCTCTCAGCATTTTCAGTTCCGCAACGTACTCATTCCCAGTCACACAGTACACTGATTCAGGAGCCGGCACACTTGGCCTTTTATTTCCGTTGAGCTTCACTTATATCGATAACAACGCAGGGGGGGAAAGAAAAAAAAAAAAAAAGCTTCTTATGTCATGTTTGTATTTGATTCTTCGAGAACATGCCTCGAACTACTGAAGCGTTGCAGAGGAAGAATTGTGCAGTGTTGCAAATTCATCTTTCTTTACAGTGGATGGAGGTGCTGAAGGAATTGTAGCAAACATTTGGAACATGTTGCCACTTATTGTGCTGTGAGATGATGCTGCCCTAAAGCTACACCGATTTATTCAGTCCTGGGCTGGACAGGGAAGGGAACACAAATAAAGTTTCTAACTGGGCATATATATTTTTATTATTTTTAGTCTAAAAGAGTATTTTTCAGCTTTTCTTCAAGTCAGTTTGCGATTAAGTTGCTTTATTTTCACATAACCTTAAAAAATTAAGGGGGTAAATATTTATGTATGCCGATAGGAATTACATAGACAAACTGATGGGGAGGCAGAGCCTGCTGGGTAACCCTATGAAAGCTGCATGTTACTTAGGGCCCCTATTTATCCTCTGCAGAATGGGGATAAGGTCACATTTCTAATGCACTTTGAGATCTACTAATGAAAAGCACCACAGCAGAGCTATTCACACTAAGCGTGCTTTCAGGATTCGTAATTCACTTTCGTGCAGTCCTTGTCGCTCAGGGGAGGATGGCTGTCCACACATTCATGCACCTATATGCTTTCACTGCTACCAAAAATAAGGTTTTGTCCCTGGAGCCCAGCTTAGTCACTACACAATTGATTAATAACAGCAAATTTGCAGCTGATATAACCTCAAGTTAAGAGAACTGCGTTAGTTTACAGCAGATGAGAATCTGTACCCAAATCTTTCATTTGTATGGTACAACTCGTTTTAGAAACACAAAAGGGTTTTTTGTGGTTTTTGAGAGACAATAGCGAGACAGACTGTGTCTCGTTCTCACTGAACCATCAAGAAACACACAATTACAGTGATTTCACAAAGCAATGCCAGCAGATTTCAAGACAAGTGCCCTGGCCATGGTGTCTGGCTTTTACCAGTGTCCAACACTAAAAACATTGCTTCCAACTTCTCTGCCTTCACCAGAAAATTACCAAATTCTCCCCTCTGTCGCTCAGTGCCTGTCCGGGGCCAGCAGCAGTGCAGGAGCCCAGGGCTGTGACCCCGAGCATCACCCACTTCAGTATATCTCCTGCCTCTGTCCCCCACAACCTGCCCCATCCTACCAGCCGCTCACCTCTGAATCCTGGTAGATCACAACAAGTAAATCTCATTTGTAAAAGGTTTAGGTAATACACAAAAACATGGCTTTCTGTGAAATGAGTATCTGCTGCAAATACAGAGTACAGCCTGCAAAAGTATAACAGACTTTGGAGCAGGCAAATTCAGAGCAGACTTCCCTGTGGGTGCCACACAGGGAAAGAGCATCGCCCCTTTGCCAGGCTGGCTTCCACCACCACCAGCAGGCACCTTCTCTCCAAAGAGTTCAGCTGCACGAGCTGTTACAATTTTGTAGCTTTTTTTAAACAGAGACAAGCAGTTCTTTTAGCTAAAGTAATGCTTAAGCAAGAGCATTTTGGAAGGTCTCTAGGCTTGATGTCCACAGGTAGGCGTAATTCCAAGCGGGAAAGAGGTGAGTTATTAAATAGCTGTTAAGAATGAAAATGATAAATGCGGCAGATCTTGCAGACTCAGGGGATTGTAAGCTTGATAGCTGTTGTTGCAAGCAGGGAATAGTAATTGCAGTTCCCTGCAACAGAGTTTCTCAATTTTAATCTTTCAGGGAGGAAAATCATGAATATCAAGTCCATGAATTTGCTAACAGAAAGATACAAAAGAATTAACTTTCCCAATTTTAACACAAGGAACCTTCTGTAGTAAAGCATTTCTGAGGTCACTCTGACAGAATGCATAGTTAAGTCGTACCCTCAGCAATAAAAATGAACTGACATTCTTGCAAGAAAACAAAACCAGTCTGACTGGAAAGCTCTTCAGCTCAGACTCTCACAAAATGGGACGGTTGCTACACAAGTTTCTTTTCAAAAATATATTTGCTTAAGGCACAAATCACCACCCACTGAAGTCCACGGGTGTCACATTCATAAATCTCAAGGCCAGGATTCATAAACGGATTCATAAATATTAAAGCAGTTTAGTCTGACCTTCTCTATAAGACAGGCCAAAGACTTCCACCAAAGCATCGCTGCAACCTCCCAAAAACAGTCTTCAACCTGAATTCAGCAGAGCTGGATCAGATCCATTAATGGGTAGGAAATGGAGACTAGGTCTTTGCTATGGTAAATAAGATAAAAGGATCCAGACCACAAACTGGAGCAAAAAGGTTTACCTTATTAAAAGAAGTTTAGTATAGTAAATTCATCCAAGTTGAAACTTAGCATTGAAAGTAACTTAAAATTATGTTCTAGAAATCCTGAATCTTCTCTTTAGAAGATGTCACTGCAGCAACATTTCATATTCCAAAGGAGTGTCTGAGCTGCAGCGTGCAAGCTGCAGGGCAGCAGAAGCCAGCTCTGACCTGGACCATTTGCATCTCATCCTCCTTCTCCTCCGCTGTCCTCCACCACTCCTCACACAGCAGCCCCAGTGCCCACACGGCCACGCAGCGAGCAGATTCAGGAAGCTTACCCCAAAATCATCATCCTACAAAGACGTGCACCTTGGCAGAACCAGGTGTCCCTGGTCCACAACTTCTGCCTTTAGCTAATCCAGTGAAAGCGAGACCCCATCAGGTAAAAATTCCCACCTGGGAGAGAACATCTCACACCCACTTTGCACTGGTCCAAGCAACAACTCAAAACCCAAATCCAGCCACTGGTCCAGGGGTGACCAATGCAGTCACTTATGGCTTGGAAATCAGATAGGGTCCTTCTCTGCTAAATTCAAGTTTTACTTAAACTGCATGCTCATAAGGGTGAGGGGAAACAAAAGCACCAAAAGCTTACTACAGCTGGGACTTGTTTTCCTTTCTGCTTCAAATAAATGGGCTTGTTTTAACCTTCCTTCTCTTACCCTGTATTGGAGGAATGAACGTGGAAAGGGGTTATCAAAATGAGAGCATAAAAAACTACTGAGAGATGAGCTTTCAGTTTTATACTGCACTCACTTGTAGGCTCCCAGTACAAGATGTCAACAAAGTGCAAGACTCAGTACAGAAACAAAAATAATTAATCCCTGGAGGAACATGCTTATTAAGAAGGATTAAATCAAAGAATTAATGTGCAGTATTTGTCTATATGACAAAGAGGAAGGAAGGCATATGATAACTCTCCAAGATTTGAAAGCATAGAGAGAATAAGAATGGCTGACAAGAAAAGCTTGGACATACCATGAAACGAACAAAAAAAACCCCAAACTCCGATAGAAATTTTAGCCAGAAATGTTACAGGCAGTCTTATGCAGCTTTAAAAAAGAACAAAAACACACACACACACACAAACAACAACAACAAAAAAAAAAACCCCCCACACACAACTCAAACATTGCACTAGTACATACAGTTCAAGGAACACTGTTTAGGCATTGCACAACAACAAATACGTTTTAGCAGACTTCTACAGAGGAAGAAATGAAGAACACCAGCTGAGCCCAAACTCAGGGAACTCGGCAGTAGCTGGTGATCTATGTCCTTGGAAAAGCAAAACCAAACACGAGCTGGGCCTCTTCTGCAAGCCCCTTGCCTGAGCAAAGAGAGCCCAGCCTGTTCCAAGGCTCTGCTTCGGGCCAGCAAGGGAAAGAGCAGTTTTGGGGCAGTGGGAGCTGGAGACTCTCCATTCCTAATTTCACAGGCCAGCCACAAAAACAGAAGTCAGACAGACCACCCAGAGACACCTGAAGTAACCTCCTCATTGCTACAAGGGAAATAAAGAGCACTCTCATATAAATGAATATTGTTCCTTAAGTGCAATATATACGCATCCATACGGCGATCTGACTGCTAGATAAAACGCAGTGGATCTCACAGCAGGTCTAGAGGTCTTACAGGAGGAGAGGACGTCAAGCTGCAAGTTGAAACCAGGAGTTTCATCATGGCATTGTTTTAATGTTTCCAGCCTGATGAAAGGACAAGTCACAGAGAGAGTGCGTGGCTGAGGAAAAGAGCCGTGGATTCAGTGACTATAGAAACAACAGTTTGCATCCACCAGGCCTTGGCAAAAACTCTAGAGTGGCTAAAATCTGTACAGGAGAGATCAGTTTCTCCCACATCATCACTGTATTGTGTACTGGAAAGGCTGCAAAGAGTACTTTAAATAAAATGAGAGGAGGGTACAGAAGGGCAAGTTTGATGTGTACCAATAACAGACACACAGTGACAAGCAGACAGTCTGGGAACATGGTAACAGCAGGATAGGAAGCGCAAAGGAACACACCAGCCTGCCAGTGGGGAACAGAGCCTAGAGTTAACTCAGATTAACCATTTAATCACTTCAAAGAAGAATCCAGAATCCCTCTTATTAAATTTCTCAGTGTATATAGGAAAAGGACAGTACAAGGCTACACTGTCAACTGATTGTCCAGGACAGCAACAGAGATGCACTGGGGCAGAAGAGAAGCGCTACAGGGCCAGAGACACATAGTAATGGAAGGTGTCTACAGCCCCCATGGAGACTGGAAAAATATGTTGGGGACTGGTGATGAGGATAGATTTTTAGGTATCATTAATGATTGCTTCATCAAGCTCTTGAGACCAAGCACTGAAAAGGGGATGCAGCCCTCAACTGTGTGAGCCGGGCAGTTGAATTGTTGCTGTTAAAGAATACTCAGTAGCACTGACCACATGGTTCTTGTGTTTGATGTCCTGGCAAGAGCAACAAAACCTGTAATATTTCTGCTGAAGTGTTCATTTCCAGAAAGGATGACTACATAAGAATAATGAAACTTGTTAAAGAAGAATTAGATCGGCACCTAAAACAGAACCTCATTGCAGGTAGCACTGAACTAGTTAAAGACAGTGTATTGAAGGCCCAGAGCAAGTGTATACCATCCACCAAACAAGTTCAGAAAGAGCAAATCAAAGTCAGCATTTCTGAACAGCAAGGCAAGGGAGGGAAATTTAAGAAAATCGAAAGGGTCATGAACTGGCAGATTAAAGGTAATATCACAATAAGGCAAGCCAAAAGAGAGTCTGAGGAATAACTTGCAAAAAGCATAAAAACTAATAAAACCTTTCTGAAATACATCAGGACCTGAAAACTCATCAGGGTACCTGTAAAGTCAATGGATTATCCAGGTAAAAAGGAGCACTCAGACAGAACCACAACAGAAAAATTAGATGTGGTTCTTCAAAACACGCTCACTGTGGAGAACCTATGTAGGAGCTCTCCCCATCTAAGGCTGAACTTCAAGGATCTGCCTCAAACTGAAAAATCTGAAGAGGAGGTTATAGAATAAAATCTACAACAAAGAGGTTACAGGACTTCATCCTGACAAAATTAAGAAGTTAAACAGCCTAGCTATTGCCTGTGCCATAGTTTGCCCAAAACTGTTTCAGAACCAGAGGACTAAGTGCAAATGAAAATGCAAAGCCACGTTCTAAGAAAAGTTACTAAAGAGAACTTAGATACAGGGACCATTAAGTCTCACAGACCGTGAGGGTAGGGCTTCACATAAAGCACATTTTGGTTTTGAAACCCCTTGCCATGGGATGTGAGATCTAAGAAAACAGAAAGGTACTAATGCTAAGACACCAAAGACAATCACTCACTACAGGTCAGTTTTGAAGACAAGGTAAGGACCTACATGGACATCTGGTGCAACATCGTATGGCTTATGGTGATGGTGTCTTTCCCTCATCTTGATCACATCCAGTTTGTTTAAGTTTTTTTCTGTTTGTGCTTTTCCTGATATTTTTCCCCTCCACTCAGCCTGAAAGGCTGCAGCTACTAATAAAACAATTCAATATTGTCTGAACTAAAGAACAAAAATGTCCCCTCTGTCTGATCCTCCAGCTATGGCTCCAGTAACTGTAAACTTTTCACCAAACTGCAAGCAGTACAAAACTAAAGGACATACACACACAAAACTAAAGGACACAATCATAGCTAGATAATAACTTTAGAAACCTGAAAAATTAGCAAGTGTTGAAGTAGAAGGCAGACTGTTAACAACGTTTTATTTCGGAAAACAAAAAGCACCTATACCCTTAGGAAAAAGTTCAAAGAAAAATACTTATTTTCTCAAAAAAACAGAAACGAGGCTCCAACCTTTTTGCGGCAACTAGCAACTACGTAGTCAGAAGTTGGACACAACATACACCAAGTCAAATGGAGGCTACAAAGGACAGACTCCCTGAAAATAAGAGAGTATGGAAAATAAATGCAAAGAAACAAGTATAAATCAGCCTGTCAATCTTTCAGAACTACTACAAATCAAATTACATACCATATGTCAGTGGGCTACTATATTCACACCAGTAGAGCTGGGTTAGGGCCACCACGCATGCTGGTAAGTTTATAAGTGGCATGTGTTTATTTGGACAATACTATTACCGCAAATGATATTAAGGAAGTTCTTCAAGAAGCGGTTTCCATATTTTACTTGTCTTCTGTAAAATGATGTGGCGTTCTTATTTAACGTTGCTTGTAAATCTCATGAAATTGCTTTAGAATTAAACAGACTTTATTAATTTGAGTACCAGACAGTGAGAAAAAAAAAAATACCAACACACTTGTAGCTCTTTGGCCAAAAACAATTCTTACAAACTTCTCAAAGTCAATTTTCCCAATACAGTTACAAGAATTACAAGCCAGGAATCTGGATCAGAGGAAATATAAGAAAGCCAGTTATCTCCCCTTATAAATGAAAAAAATGTTACTTCTCAAAAAAAATTGTCAGATAATCTGTATCAGCTCCATCACCCAAACCAAAGTCAGTTCTTGCAATCATGTCTCTACATCCTGCCTAGAGGAGGAACAAATATCCAGCACAGGACAAAACATAGCTGCTCTGTGTTTCCTGAGGGCATCCAGAATGCTGATGAGGATACCCATCGGTGACACAGGAGCATCTAAGGCCTGACAGTGAAACATCTCTCACCCAGAAAATAAACGTTCCAATCAACTCACGCACACTCCAGACCACACAGATAAACACGCTGATGGTAAGACATGGCTATACGACCAGTGAGCCACTGAGCTTCATGATGAACTTCCAACATTTCTGAAAAATTACATTGGCGGTCAACAAAGTCATCACTTTTCCACTTAAAATTCGCTGCTAACTACACAATTCCAGTTACAGACAGCACTATCAGAGCCCAAGAGACACAATTCAGGAAGACCAGGGAATGAATGTACAGGAAACTGTGAAATGGAAACTAACTCTGACAAAAAACGAAAATGCAGGAGAATTTAACCAAAAGGGTTATCAAGCACTGGAATAGGATGCCCAGGGAAGTGGCTGAGTCACCACACCGGAGGTATTTATGAGATGTGTAGATGTGGTGCTTAGCGACATGGTTTAGCGGTGGACTTGGCAGTGCAAGGTTAACAGTTGGACTTGATGATCTTAAAGGTCTTTTCCAACCCAAACGATTCTATGATTCTAACCAAGCCACACATCTTAAAAAGTTCTAAATTAGCTACTTTAACTCAGGTGAGGGATGTATGACTATTGCAACAACTTCATTGAAGATTTACTCTCACTCTACAGTCAAAGTCAACCAGCACTAAAAAAAAAAAAAAAGGATGTTTAAACATGGGATAAAAAAAGACAAGACAGATGGCATTATTATTCTGTTACACAATTCAGTGGCATAGCTGCATTGAAAACACTGGATTCAGGATGCCTGTAAACACAACTAAACTGAAACAATTCCATGGAAGTTGAATGGAAATGACCAGAACCTCAAAACCACTCATGTCAGCAGGTAGACTGAAGACATTAAATATTTGTTTTAATATGAATGAGAAAGACAGAGGAAAACAACTCATGGTGCACTGTGGAATACCTGAAAGTCACCTCTTCATTTCACAATAAACAGTAAGGGAGTATCAATGAAATTAAAATATGATTTCCACTGCCTCCCTCTGCCTAAAACAAATTACAAAGTAACTCCACGGTTTTCATTCTCCAGCTGACATCTTATAGCAAATTAAAGACCTTTAACACAAACAGTGAGAAGCCTCAGAAGCTCCAGGGTGCCCTAGAAAGAACAGAAGCAGGTCTGGACTTCTTGGTCTTGGACTCCTGCCAGACCAAAAGACTTTATCAAATCAAAATGCCCAGAGGATCCTAAAGAGAGAAATCTCTTTCAGTTTATTTGTTTAACTAGTGATATTACTCCATATTTATGGGTTGTGTTTGTACTGGTAGCTTTTTGTTTTCACAAGTCTATGTTCCAGCTGACCCTGGTTTCACAGTACTTACACCTACTTTGACAGTTTTACAACCTGTTGTAGCTGCCCCACACAACACGGTCAAAGCTGAGCTGTTCTTTTAGTAACGCCACCAGGTTTCATGGTTCTCCTTCAACAGGTTTCAAATTCTGTTTAGGTATCTCATCTCTATGGTAACTGCCAGCCCTATGGAGCCTCGCAGCACTGTGCCAGAGGAAGCAATCCCCCATCCCTCGCTGGCGAAATGGGATGTGGGAAAACTGGATGACTTGCCCAAGGACACACAGGAGAACTCTGTGCCAGAGACTGGAAACCAGATGTTCTGAAGGCCAAGTCCAGAGCATGAACCACAAGATACCCCTTCCTCTCCTACCAGCTAAGCCTCACCCTCCAAGCGGCTCTCAGCATCAGAGTCACTTCCGACCATACGGCAGTTCTCAGTTTACAAAGCCCTTAAGGGATACGTCATTACACATGCTGTCCCTTTGCTACTCTGCTGCACAGAGCCAGCAAATAACCCTCTCCCCTCCAGCTGCTCCCCGCCAGCCCGGCCGGTCGCTGCAGTGCCATGAGGAGCTTAACGTGATTAAACTTTCACAGGATTCATCTGAACTCTGGGGAAGCAGGAATTTCACAAAGCTATAAAGGTTGTTTTTAAAAAGTTTTCCAGATTTTATCATTTTTCACACAGTCTGCAATTCTCCTTCCCAGCTTTTGAAAAACGACGCACAGCTGTGCTTTGGATCGCAGCTGTGCCTTTTGGCAGAAGGCAGAGGAGGCCCAATGCTCGGCTGGGGTAGCCAGCTCCCCCCGAGCCACTCGGCGTTTCTCATCAGCGTGGAGGGACTGGTCCCCCTCACCGGCATGGCAGGGTGCAGTGTTGTGAGCTCCTGCCGCATCACAGCGTTTCTGAACTATTAAACACCAATTCGGATCTGCTCTCCTGAGTAGAATCAATGTGAAAAAATGAACACGCACGTGAAACTCAGTGGGGACGATAGAGAAAAATCTAATGAGTACTGGGTTTCCTCCCATTTTATGGCAGTTTTCTTTCTTGTATTTTCTACTTGAAGTTTTTGTTTTGTTATTTTTGGTCTGTTCTGGTATTATCCACGTTCCTACCAATTCTCAGCATCTCCTTCTCACATCCACCTTTTCCCCAGATTCTGAACATATTTTCTGCTTTATCCAAAGAGCTCACCAGGTTTCATGTAGCTGCAGAACAGATGGCACAACATTTAAGATTTGCTTTAGTAAACGGACAAACACAATTGCTTTGTTCTTCTCCCCTTGCCTCTCAGCTCAGTGGAGAACTCTGCCTCCGCGAGCCAGGTGGCCGAGGACAGCAAAGCAGTGATGCTGCGGCCATCAGCAGAGTAGGACCGGGTGCTCATAAAATCTCCCAAAGCCCAGTCGGCACTCGGGCAGCACGGCTAGGCACAGATGCAGCATCTCCCAGTCGGCAGCACAAGAACCAAATGCAAATGGCCACCCTCGCCCCAGGTCTACAGAAATAAGAAACCTTGGGAGAGCATTAAAGCGCAAGGGGAGGTAGGGAGAATGAGGAGCACAAAAGAACAAGATACATTGACTCTCCCAGAAGAGCCTGAGGACAAGTACTGTCATTTTAGCCATATTTCAACCTCTTAAGCAGCCTTCCATCAATCAGAATTACAGTATGTGGAAGGAACCTGTTCCGTCTTGGAAAGCCAGAGGCCACTGTCTCATGACAGCAGACTGATCAGACCCAGCTTCTTGCACAGAGTACGGAGCAGTGCAAATTAACCCCTGGCCTGCCAAGCGCTCTCCTGTGGTGCCAGCCTCACACAGCAAGTCACCCCTGAAAGCTATGATTGGTGATGGATGAAACAACCGGTCTCTTCTTTGAAAATCCAGGTATGGCTAGGTCACATCATGCCTATATCGTATAGCAGACCCAACTCACTCTGCGAGTGGGCTCTCATGTGCCCACGAACCACAAACATACAGGGCCCACAGTTGTATCTCCAGGGGTGTCCCCCAGTTCAGTGCCCAGAAGAAATATGGGCCAAAGTGCCACATGAGAGAGAAGATGATGATGAGTTCACATCTCCAACTGATCACAGTGGTAACTAGATGTGTGTTTGAAAGACATCTGGGCTATGAGAACATTCCAGGTCACCACTATCTGGTCTTCCTAAAAAGGTTTAAAACTAAATGGCAATCTTTCTAGCCCTCAGATGTGATGCTGGCCTTCCTCTTACTCAGGGCTATCAGCCCTTCCTCCTTCTCCACAAAATAACCAGCCCATTTCAGAGGTATCATAAGAAAGTACTTCAGCACCCTTTGATTCATTAAAGAATTTTCAGATACCCATTTGGGTTTCCATTTGGGCTAATACACATTTAGAAATATGGTAAATTACCATGAGAATGAGACATCATTTTTCAGCCCATGGGGATCATCTCAGAGGAGGAAGAAAGGAAGCGTAAGGAAGGTTAACTAGCTCTGAGGTCTTGCTTTGGGAAGAAATAGCACGTGAAGAGAGGGATTATTAAAACCCCTGTGTGTTCCCAGAGCTCAGACTCCTCCTGGTTTTACATTGGGTTTGTGATCTTTGATACACTACGTTTGGGATGTCTTCGCTTTATCAGCCAACATTAATACAGACAAAATTTTAAACGTACTAACGCATCCTTGGCTATGAACACATCAGTATGTTCATGGGAACCAAAGAATTTTAGCACGAACCAGCTTCTTCATCCACTCGCTAACTTCTACATTCACAAGCTCGTTGTATTCAGAAAACTGCTCACTACAGGTAATGACACTTCACCACAGCTCTGACATCAACAGTCTTTTGTAGCTACTTCCTACCTTGGGCAAAGAGGAGGAAGAAAAGCAAACAGAGTAGTGAAGGTCAACATTTTTCCATCTTTCTTTTTTTCTTTTAAAGGGTTTTCTTACAGTTTCCACTGAATTTTTATACTTTATTGGAGGAAAAGAAAAAGTAATTTTAGTTCAATCTCACAGGAATTGAAAACTTTTTTTTTATTTGGCTCCCTCCAAGTCCTTTCTTGCACCTTTCAAGAGTGAACAAAATTTTGCATTTTTCCACATCTTGCACAGATTTTTCAAAATTAGCATGATGCTTTAACGTTAATTGCATTTTTAAAACAGGAATAATTTCAGCTTTCTTGCAGGCAGCTACTGAAGTGAATCACATGGTTATGCAAACCACTACCAATATTTTGGTGCCAAAAATACAGCTCAGCAGAGAAACATATAAATACTGGTCAAACCTTGGAAAAAAAGGGTTACAGAAGTAGATAACAGAACTCTCCTTTCAACACCTATTCAAATTTCCTTCCTTTTTAACTTTCTTGGAAAGGAATCAATTAAGAAACAAGCATTTCTTCAGCTTCTGCACCATCCTTTTTATTGCTTCTGTCTCATGGGGGAAATTAAATCACACCTTAAAAATTCTCCTAACGTTTCCTTGCGGAAAGCAAAGTCACTGAGTATGGCCAGAGCTCTCAGCTCCGGTGCCTCAACAGTCATGGGGCTATAAATGCAAAACCTCAAGAACTACAAAAATCAGGCAGCAGCAGTTGGTCTTTGGGACTCTGTCCTTCTGCGAGACTTGCAAGTGACTCTGTAGCCATCAAAGCACTTGGCACAAGTGAAAGATGTGTGCAAACAGAGGGTTTTCCGATTTTAAAAGTGATTCATAGGGGGAAAATTGCCGAAAGACCCATTTACTTTCAAATTCCTTTTTGCGCTCTGCCAAGGTAAACTTGGGCATTTGTACATTTCTGTTCAGTACTTGTACAAATTTTATAGAGTGCTAAAATTAACATGCAGGGACTCTTAACTACACCTCATTAAAAAAGAGCTGAGATAGAATTAAATGTTTGTATGCATGACAAAGTAAACAAATTTGCTTTTCAAACCTGGACCTAATCTTTCCTCAGTGAAGCACACAGGCAAAGAACAGCCAGGTATCTGGCATACACTTGTACTTCTAAAACGACAGCCAGGGCCTGGTATTAGGAGGCCCCTGTGAATATAATGGAAAAAAAAAATTAATAAATTAGAATATCAGTACCACAGACCAACTTAGCAGTGCAAATACAGCACAGACCATGTGATCACACTATCTAATGCGACTACAACGTTTTTTAAAAGCATTTGATTCTTATGGAAAACACGTGGCTAGAGAAGCCTAGAATGAGGCTCCTCCATCTGCCACCTTTTCCTCCACTAACTCCTGTCTCTCTCACTGATTTTGCTAAGCCTGCAACTCTGCTTAGCAAGAAAAGGATTAATCATACTCTTAATTCTTCCTAGAAATGCCTAAACCAGAATAGCAACCATTCTTCATATGGCTGTAACAAAGACCTTTGACACTGCACTTAAAAACGACACGTCCCCTTTATGCAGCACACACCTATGGGTGCCTGACCTCTTCCTACTACTGCACAGGAGATGAGTGAGTGAGTTAATTGGCTAGTTTTTTCCATCTACTGTCCACTGATCTGTTTTGCATCTTTTTAGTTGAGCAATACAGATAAGATCTAGGTCCTCTAGAGTGAGCTAATGCTCATTAATAATACACATAGGTTTATTGGAATTTGTTCTTCCTCTTTCCTTTGACCCAAGCGTAAGGAACTGTGCACTTAAAAACAATACACAGATATTCCTATTTTCGCCTTTTTGTGCACTTCAGACAGCACAATGTGTCTCCCCTACACACCCCATTTAAGGACGTATAACGTCAAACCAAAACAGGTTACCTTCATCTCATCTATTATTAACCGAGAATCTTCTGTACAGATTTCAGTATATGTTTACTCTGTGAAAACCTACATATTGCAATCTACAGTTACAAGCAATGCTAGACACTGACAAACAGAGAAAAAGCAAGAAGAAATCTGCAAAGCAAATGAGCAAATGCTTAAGTAGATCTTATTATATTGCTCTGACTCTGTTGCAGTGGAAAAGGGAGAATAAATACTGAACATGCAGTATTATCATTTATTTTTGCTGATGTAGCTTAGGAGCTAAGAGATAGGCATTGCAGAGATATACAACCCACAAATTGCTTACGATTGAACTATGACCCTGCACACAAGAACTAGACACAGAAACCAAACCAACAGTGGGGTAAACATCAGGTAATCGGAATGAACCATGATCTGCCAATACGCAGCAGCTGGAGAACTCGAGCTCGCGTAAGTCAAGTCTAGTTACCCTGGTGCATACGGCAGAGACTGCACCGCCCTGCTGTGCGCCGCTCCGCAGCTTGGGACGCTGCCCGCCTGCTGCAGCCTGCGTATAGAATCATAGAACCATTTAGGTTGGTAAAAGACCTTTCAGCTCATCGAGTGAAACCGCAATATGCTCGGTCCAGGGCACGGAGCCCCGGGGGCTGGCTGCATATGGGAGGCACATGCCAGGCTGAGGGCATAACCATGCAAGAAACGATGAAAAAGCAACACGGGTTACAACAGATTGCCAGTTATCAATTCCAATGTGACGAACGGTCCCTGGGGGCAACGCTATTTCAAGAAGTGTCTAGCTGGCAGGGGAGCAGCCGAGTCCGGGAGCGTGGGCTGCCAGCCTGTGCTTTCCTGAACTTGCACTTTCAGCGCTCGTCCAACCACATAAAATATAGTCGGGGTAAATGACCCACATTTCTCGAAGTTCTGACAGGATTTTTAAATTGCACTTGTAGTGACAACTTGATCACCAAGACAGACTGGCAAGAGAGGCAACTGAACAGGGTGTTCCCGAGGTCAGCATTGCTTCCCAGCTTGCGGGAGTCCCCAGCCTCAGCGCAGCGTAATAAAGAGCGCGCAGCCAGAGCGATTACAGGAGCAAACCGGGCGCAGGCAATACGCAGCACCGTGTCAGATAAGCAGCAGCTTACATGTCTAATGCCTTTAATTTTGTATATTGCAATCTGGTGCATTAATAAAGCCCATTATAATGGGCAAAAGAAAGATTGGAGCAATTTCTACAGATCAGTGTGCTTGGAAGCATTACATTAGCTTCCAGTTTTGAAAAAGTGCAAAGATACATGGTTCTCATTAGATTATGACTTTTGTGAAAATTATGGAAAAGATATTTGAAGGTAACTAATTCTTGCTACTGTGCAACTGAGTCAACATAGTTTAAAAAAAAAAAAAAAAAACACACCAAAAAACAGCAACCAACCAACCCACAAACCCGCAGTCTACTTATACAAAATTTGATAATCTCTGGGCCTGACAGGGACTTGTTCCGACTCATTGTTAAATACAGAGAAACAGCCAAAAAAAAGTGAGAGGTCCTCTTCATTCACTCAGCAAACTTAGGCCTGAAAGAAGTCAACACTAGAGTCTGGTAATGTTGCCACGATGCAGACAGCCTTTGTATATTGGTTATAAAATCAGAAGTTGAGTTTCAGAGTAGGTAGAAGACAGGAAGAACTTTGACAGTTTATATTTTTTAATGAAATTGCTTCATCTGCTTTCTAACGAAATAATGTTTTGGCAGAACAGCTGGCCAGAACAGGAAATTTTGGCAAATATTGCAATATTCCTGTGTGCTCATGAATCAGAATACTCTGGAATCTTAGTGAACTCTTTCAACAAATCAAAAAATCAGCAAGTTATGTTCATCTAATCACAAAATGGAAAAGCAAATCCTGGAATTTCTGTGTCCACTATAACAGCTGAGCTTCTGAACATCAGCTGCTCACAACAAATCGCTTGTGAATGAGTTACAAAGTAAGGATTGCTGACAGAAATTATTTGGTGCATAATATTAATTAACAACTAAATTCAAGCAAGCCATGCTTTATTCGCAGGCAATTCACAAAGAAAAAGTGACATTCATAAAATAAATTACTCTTTATGAACTATTCACCCAGTTCTAATATCTTTTTCAGAATTTCCAATCTGTTCACTAAAACCTACTGTGAAAAGTTCAATACCATATTCATTAAAACAAACTTGGTGTAACTAAACCCTGAAGGAAGTCTTATAAGGATCGGTCATTAGAACCAACTGTTCTGCATCTGAAATTCCTGTTTTACACAAACACAGAATGTGGTATCTTACCTGCAGCTTGTAATACGTATCAACACATGGACTACAAGCTCTATCCTTCAAAATAAACTAAAGATACCTAGGCATGACCTACTGACCTACTTCAAGACAGTCACCAGAAGCCTTAGAAGATATCACCTCTCCCCTGACAGCGGCTAGCTGGCACAAATCTCAGGATGAAGCCCTGATCAAAGATCTAGTCCCTTGTCATGTGAAAAAACGTGTCTAAGGTAAGGTGAGTCACAGGTTACAAGACTAAACGTTCCACGTCCTGACTCTCCCCTCGTGCTAAGCCACCACCTTGGTCCGTCCTCCGACCAGAGAAGAAAAAGAGGGGTACAGGCTCCTAAAACAGCAATTCCTCGGTCTACACTGCCAGGATGCAATCACTGACCCTCTGGTGACTCAGGAACGTAAATCCTACAACGGAGGCAAGCAAACCAAATATATTCACTGACCTTTGCTTGGGGAAAGCAGTATAGCAATGAATGAAGAGGAACTGGAGCCGCCACTATCTGTATTACTCACCGTGGAGAGTTCACTTCTCCCCTATTAGTAAATATGAAAATATGTAGTTTTATTGGCAGCCATATAGTCAGGCTGTGGTCCTCAGAGGATAATCTGGCAGTCATTGCTGCAAAGTTTTGGTTTGATATTAAGTTAAATAAGATGTCTCAGATCTCTCTCGTAACAGTCATCTGGTGTGTTATCTCCCATGTCTATTAGGAGGGCTGTTTTCCCGAAACCTAATGTATCATTGTAACTAGCATATGTCAGGGAATTGCAAATCAGCACACTGCAGAGCATTGCTGTAGTCCCAGCCCCGAGAACAAAATACAGTACCGTACCAGAAGACGGGACCGTACGTCAGCAGAGAAGCTTCTGCTCTGCTGGGACGCTGAGTGCGTGCTGCCCTGGGCACGTCGGGGTCCCAAAGGTCAGGCAGCACTGGAGGAAGGAGACTCATGATGCAAAGATAATATTTTGATTCTTTCCCAGAACCTTAGCCAGATTGTCAATGGTTTGTTGGCAGCTCAAGTAAACCCATGGAAGTATGTAAAAGCAGGAAAATAAACACAATTCTGCATCACCTGAGAATAAAGGAGACGGCCCAGGACAGGTAGTGATGTACCTCAGAGCACCTTCTGTCTCTCAAGGTCACCACGACAGAGGGGGAAGCCTGTGCTCACTGAGAAGACAAGTGACATTGCTGTGCTCGGTGCTTCTACACATAGGTGATGGACAACTAGAGGACGGGAGAGCAGAGAAGAAAGGTGGCTCTTTGGAAGCCTGGAAAGAGGCTCTCCATTCCCTTCCTGAGAACTGTGTCAGCATCAATAAATTACCTCTGTTCTCAATTAAATAAAAACATTTTCAATATCTGAGTTCTCTACAAATCTCAAAGAAGTTGCTGTTCCTCCTTTGTTAAGGAAAATCTAAATTTTACACACACACATTTTGGAGCAAATTTAGGGTTTGCTCTGGGAAAAAGTATTCTTTTTAGAAGGAAAATTTACCAAAACCTTCCATCGAGCCCTAACAGATTTACAGCTGTGTTCCCTCTGCTACCTCACCACCCCAACCCTACACAGCCTCAGGCTCTGGCTTGCATCCAAGAAACAAGGAGTAATCTGATGACTCAGAATTCTGAACAGTGACCACTCAGGGCAGCACAGCATGACCTGAACCCAGCACACACTCTGACCTACCAACAGTTTATGCACCTTGAACAAGGACAGGCTGCAGCAGCAACTGGAGGAGCAAAAGGAAAACAGGCTCCAGAAGTTGCTGACCTGGTCCCTGCCACTCTGTCCACTCCACGCCAGCCTAATACCCCAGAACACATTTTCTTTGGAATCTCAGACGACCTGCAGCTGAAGATTGCTTAAGATAAATCTTCTATTGTCTGTGAGCAGGAAGGAAGATGGAATGGGAAGGCCCGTGACTCAAAATATCAAGGGGAGGAGAGACAAGAGAAAGAAGAGATGGGAAAGCCGGAATGAGAGAAAGAGCAAAACCTACAATAAGGAGCAAAAAGCTCCAACAGAAAATGCTCGAGCAGCGAGGAGAACAGGGTTTCAGCTGGATTGTCACAAGTGGTTTGCTACCTAGCTGCCACCAGTGGATTCTTAGAAATTGGAAATTTATATCGCAGGAAACAAAGTGATGAAAAAGGACAATATAAAGGCAAGAACATCATTCAAAGTTTCTTCCTCACCACATATATACCTGTAATTATTTTTCATTATTCTTACTTTTGTAAAGGAGAGGGAGAAAGAACCAAACTCACTGCACTGTTCTCCAAGGTAGTTATCATTGCCCGGGTGCAGCAATACAACACATTCAGCAAGAATGACCCGTGGCAAGTGAACACTCGTGTGCAGTTCAACAGCTGCACATTGTTTTAAAGATGAACAGAAACAGCCAAAATACATTTTGTGTTATTTTAGTATCTACATATGTAAATATATCTAGTAGGTAAAGGAAATCAAAATCCAAAGCTCTAGCAAACTGCCAAAAGCAAAAAAAAACATGGTATTGCTGCTGGCTCCAAAGAGAACAGTTTGTCTACTTTCTTCCAGGAACTTTAAAAGATAATGATGGAAAGTAGAAGGAGAGGAAAAAAAAATAAATATATATATACGAAAAGAAGAGAATTGCTATGTAAATTGAAACCACATACAGGATCCCATATGTGTATCCCATACTCCAGCTCATGGTACATCAGCCCTGTCACTCACAACTTCAGGTCAGTACTCTCCACTGTCACCATTCGCTACCTAACACGCATCTCCTCCAGGCGTTACGACACTCCACAGCTGGCTTGTTCACATAGAGACGGTGCAAAAGACCATCTGTAAGTAATGGTCAGCTTACACTATTAACAATACAGAATGAGTTTGCCTGGAAAGCTTCACACAGAAGCTTCTCTCCTCTCTGGCAAGCAGTTTTGCTACCTGAAGGAGCAGGTGGGGAAGGCTTTTAATCTGGGGGAGCCTTTAACTCATGAGCACAGGAGCTGAGAGATGGGAGGCTGACATGACCCCCTTCACAGCCATTAGCCAGATCAGTGCCAGCATTTTTTGTACACCAGATTATCTAGAAAAAAGTAAAATTGTGTGTTCTGATCTGTGATTGAGCCATGCCACCTTCCCCCAGGCTAACCAGGCTCTGAGCCTCAACAGCCCAGCAGAAGGGGGACAGGGGACAGTGGGCAGCGTGGAAGCCTTGCAAGACGACCGCTCCACCACACCATTTAGATGTTGCCACAACCGGCTTAAACAGGGCTGTGGGCACCAACAATGAAGGAGATCTCAAAATTTATGCAAGAGATGTTTCAGGTGCTTGGAGTAGTTTGGAAAAAAGTCACAGCTTAGGCTTCCTACCAGGTAAGGAGGAACCACAATCCGAAGCTAGAAGGGTGAGAAGAATAAGCAGAAGTAAATGCATCAACCAGTGCCACAAAGGTGATGCACATAAATTAAAGCTCATTAAGCCCTTATCTGGAACAGGCATTTGTTCATCATAACTTAATCCTACCTGGCAGACAAACATATAGCAACTACACTCACTTTACTGCCAGACAAGACCATTCTGGCAGAGGCTTGATACGGTCCAGCTAAGCTCCAGTAACTTCAAAATTTTAGTGTGTTTTGATCAAAATTTTGGGGGTTCTTCAAATAAACAATCCTCAAGCATTGTTAGAGAAATCTTAAGGCTACTACACCAAATACATCGTCATATTTCAGGGCAAAATGCAACCACTCACAGCTTCAAAGTGAGATGACTTTATGCCTGCTATGTAGGTACATCTTTATGTATCTGTGACTGGGACATACAGCTTTGGCCATTTTGGGGACAGAAAAACTGACTAATGGGAAAACAGATGTTAGCTGATATGATAAAGCACTTAACCCTGACACACAGAAACGACAATCTCATTTGCACACAGTGCAGCCCAACTCCCCCTGCCATCTGCAGAAATCAGCGGTCACGGCTCCTGCTCCACAGCTGTGTTTCCTCAAGGAAGAGGAGAAGGATCAAGAATGCGAACACGCAGAATTCCTGTTGGTAGAGAGGCAACAAAAAACAGGATTGTACAGTCTGTGAATTCAGGCTGACAATCTAAGGTTTTGCCACCACTTTTCCTCTCATGGCACCACCAAAATTAAGATCCTGGAGCCAGTTATAAATTTGCCTTTAGAGCAATAGGATTTGTTTTCTTTAAATGCACAGAGCTCTACCATCCTGTGGTATATGAATTCTGCAGCCTTTGCACTTTATGGGACATTAATTCAAATGAATACAGTAGCATACCACTACCACATATTATGCTTTGTTTTTACAGATGTACATGGTTTTCAAACTGAAAGATAAAATAATGCAAACCTAGGCAGAAGAATTAGGCAGGCAGGCAAAGCCTGTGTACAGGTATGAAATACAAAGTAGGACCAGCATGCTAACAGGAAGTTGCTGTTCTCTAGGGAAAACTAACATTATAAGAGTGTAGAGTGTGCAGCTTGAGAACATCTGAATGGCTGAACACAGTTTCCTGTTTACATAAATTAATAGAAGATTAGTCTTTTCCAGGGTTTGAGTTCAGCAAGTGACGTGTAAATTCCATGTGACTCACAAATCCTTTGCATATGACCCAAGAGCATAGGATTTTCCATCCCAAATCACAGCTTGGGTTCAGTATTTTCCTGTAATGGTGATTTCTGGGAAGGGGGACAGAAACCTTGTCTCAGTCCACCTTTCTAAAGACATGCGGGACTGGTCTGCCTTGGTAACTGTTTTGCAGAAGTAAGCCTGGGAAAAATGCAGACCAGATGGAAATATATAGCTATTGTGAACCATCCTAAGAAACACACAGCATCTTCTCAGTCTGAGCTCAATGTCCCTGCAATATAGCACTTGGTATTTCTCCTGCAGAATGGGAAATGATCTTATCCACTCCTTTCCCAATGTAGGAGTTAGAATTCAACTGGGAGGACTCCTCTACAGATGGCCAACAGTCTACGTTGCAACAACAAGATGGTAAGAAAGACGCGAAGCAAACTCTTACCATACTGGGAATTGCATCTAGGGTCTGTATTCCTCAAGGAAAATATTCATATTTCACCTCCACTGAATTTTCAAGTCTCATGCATGCCACGAAAAACAGATAAGATCAGAAAACTTTGATGGCTTCATTTCCCACTGAGGCCAAGTACTGTTTACTACACACAGGGACTCTTTGATGACTGCCCCACTGCCAGAGTGGAAAAGGCACGCTCCCAGCAAGGACAGGCATCACCCTCACTATACGCTAATTGGAGGAATCATCTGCTGGCTGGTTTATCTGGCCTTGCAACCTCTTCACACAGTCCAAACACTCCTCCCGGGAAAGCTGGCAAAAGCCCCAGAGAAATACAAAATGATTAATTTTGCTTGGACAAGAGAGATTGCCAGAGTTAATTATGAACCATTATTTAGACATATTGGTGAGGAAGACATAATAAGTCTGAGTATTGAGGATTGTTATCAGGCCTGCCAAATTCATGCCTCTGGGTACAACACTGCACGTAGACCAAGAAATCTCTTCAGAAGTTGGCACTGATGAAATTTTATGAATAAGCAAAACATCCCATTAGCAAGGGGTCTCTGAACATCCATTAGTCAGAGCAGCAGTAAAAGCATGGGATGGAGCAGCCTCCACAGTCACTTCTTGCCCTGTCCCAACAGTATGGATCGTGAGAAACAGATTTTCAGCCACTAAAAGACCCAAGAATGTTGATAGCTTGGGAATAAGCTGAAATTTTGCACTGTTAACTAGCGGGACTGGATAAATGTTTCTGCACATTGCCAAGAAATTAAACCAAATTTAATTTCCCATCTTGGGCTTTTTTGTGTCTTCTCGACTTCTTGCAAATCAGTCATTATGCCAAGAAAATATCTTAAAAATATCACAATGAATACAAACCCCATACTGCTAAAGCAAATGGCGAGTTAGAAAAAGAAAACATTTTCTCCAATGTCTGAAAAGCTTTGATGCCAACTAACAGAAGATGGGAGAAGCAGTACAATAAGAAACTGAGAAAGGTTAATACACAGACAGTGATGGGATATTTGGACTATATAATACAGGAAAGCTACTGAGAACTGCATTAACAGCAAAGCTCCAAGCCACTCCCAACGGCAATGTGGGGTCTGTTGATGGGACTGCAGAGAAATACACTACTTTTTTCATACTATATGATGAGAAAGATCAAAGGTCTGTGCTTACTGGGCCAAAGACAGACACAGAGTCTGCACATATTTCTGTCTAAACAGAGGATGCTAGAGAAAGATACAACAGCAGTGTTGGCGAGCCTACCGATTGCCTGCAAAGCCCCAAGGGTTTTCAGTCACAATAACATAACAACTAATATTCCCAGTACCCTGAGACTCTGAGATTTAAGCTCAGTATCCCGTTTCCAAAGGTGCCTTATAACTGCTTCTTAAGAAACTCTGTAAGAATAAGGTAAGCAGTGATGTTCTTCAGAATATACTCCCTATTTCCAGCAAAGCGCTAGTCTGGGATTTCCTGAAGCAGTGCTGGTGACTGGATACTTCTCAGCCCTTAACTGATTTCTCTTCTGTGAATCTCTGATGACTTTTTGAACTCACTCAACACTTCAGCATGCACAATATCACTTAGAGCACAATAAAGCTATGGAACTCCTTGCTGTGGCCGCTTCCTTGTGTTTGTCTGAAACTGCTTTCTGTAAGTTTTATTTGACATCCCTTAGTTGTTATATAGGAAAAGACATGGGACAGTGATTACCTATTTACCTTCTCCTGACCACTCATGATTTTATAGACTTTGATATCTCAGTATGTGTACAAGTTCTGTAATGCGCTGCATTTTATAGCTTTGTTTTATATTATTTAGTATTACACATCACACCTCCTGCAAACTCACTGCAAATATCCCATCTACTTGTTTAGTCTCTATTCAAGGTTAAGCTCCAATCCGAATACAAGTTTTGCAAGTTATAATTCAAGGTGACAGAACACTATAGTTGATGAAAAGTGACCGACAGCAAAATTGGCAGTTTATCCTACACAACCAGTCTCTCCTATTCCAATGAAGTCTTTTTCTACCACTATAAAGTTCAAGCAACTCCTGCTTAGAGGAAAGAACTCATTTCACAATTTTATCACTGTTGTTATGACACCAGCAGGGGTTTCTTTAAAGCCTACTCTGGCAGGAGCATAACTCCCTGTGATTCTCTCCCTGCATTTAAAATAAAACAGCTCTAGCTGTTGTGGTTGCACAGAAATATTTGAACCTTAATGCAATCTTAGAAGCTCAGAGGAGGCAGCAGATATAAACCCAAACATGATGAGAAATTAAACAACAAATCTGAGGATTTTTAACCAAATCTCATTTTCTGAGCAATTGGATTTAGTGCATGAACCTCCCTCTACACTCCACAGATTGTCTCTCCTTCCTAACGTTGTGCCTACAGCTCATGCAGGCTAAGACTGAGTAAGTTTAAAACCGGCTCCTTGGGTACTCATTTCACCGTGAAGCTCAGCTCAGGCTTATCGCCCTTTTTGATAAGGGGGCGGTTGCACTTACAGGTTCTTTTGTGGGGGTTGCAGCATCTCCATCAAGCTCTTGCTGCCTCAGCAATACTATTACCCATACTCACTCATTTTAAAGCTAGCACATGTACTCTACACAAGCTGCAATCATACCTTCGACTCGAAGGCAATGCACCTAAATTGAGTTCAGGACTCCAGGTTGGATTTAGCAGCTCAGAGCTTCCCTCCGCTGCTTTCCACGGTTCCGAGTACAACTGAAGCAACTTTTTCATTCTGTACGTCAAACCAAGTTACAAAAGAAATTGACAGGTGCTCTGAAATTCATGTTGTAGTTTGCATCCAAATTCCACGTATCCGTGCCTGTCTATATGAAATCGTTGCATATTTTAAGAGTTTACATAAGATGGGAACATAGAAATGGTAAGAGTTGCTCTAGGAAATTGGTATTCACTTTGTTTACATTTGATTCAGAACTTCTTCACAGAAGCTTCCCTGAATTATTATTAGCAGCTTTTATAAAATGTTGAAAACACACAGATCATTTTACAAATAGTAGGAAGAACATTCTCTGTCCTGAAAATTTAATCACAGACTGAATTAAATTGGAGTCAGATTTCACAATCATCTTCTCAATTTGAGACTATAAATGGCAATATGCTCTCAATTGAGCAAAATGGCTTAAAAGTCAGCTAACTACATGTTTAGCTGAACCAAGCAGGCATTTATCTGATGATCTGGGCACGTACAAAACTTATTTACAGCAAATGAGAAAAACATGGAATTTGAAGATAAAAAGCGTCAAACATTCAGCGTTATAAAATTGTCCTACAACTGCTCTCGGCGGGATCAGCGGCACATCCACTAGCTACGTTTCGCACCCAGCTCTGGAACTGACCCTACCCATCTCCCTTAATTAGTTTTCAGCTTATGACTTGGCAAACTCTTCGCCTGCTGCTTACTCTCACGAGCACTGACACGCTTCCCCCAGCACTGCATTCAGGCCTCAGTGGTTTCCAGCCACGTCTGAGCACATTCACAAACACTACTGGGAAATTCCCTCAGATGTTTCAAGGTAGCTCTCTGAGAAAATACTAAAGCTATGAGATAGCAGATCTTTTTCCTTCCACTTCCCCCCCCCCCCCTTTTTTTTTT
>Ga0065711_1001173_pt1 | contig 56399 bp, 88 predicted proteins | sample Hoacrofraction12_FD_59098 | JGI IMG/M metagenome (GOLD analysis project Ga0065711, IMG submission 59098) | Hoatzin crop microbial communities from Cojedes, Venezuela - Epithelial fraction 12 v2 (version 2) | ecosystem: Host-associated > Birds > Digestive system > Esophagus > Crop | place...
CCCCCCCCCCCCCCCCAAATATCAGACCAACATTTTTCTCCACTTTCCAATAAGATATTTTGCTCTGGGGAAATAGAATTATTAACCAGCTCCAGTAACCCCATCAGGAGGAGGACATGGGACAGTTTTTATCCTTCTTACAAGGTGTGCATAGAGAGTGGTGTTGAAGACGGATAGTCCATACTGTTGTTTATTATCTATAAGTAGCATCCAGAAATCTCAGTTAAGGATCAAGCCCTGGCGTGCTCGTCCTTGCACAAACACACAATAAGAGAGTCCCTGCCCTGAAGAGCATACAATCTAAAAATGGTGCCTTACATGGCGTAATTTGGAGGGGAAAGATAGAAATTAGAGACAGAGAAATGAGAAATCAACCTTTTTCCCACCTTCCTTTCATCTTCCAAACAAAAGCCATAAAACATAAATGCTGAGATGATAGTTTCTAGTCCCTGTCATTAGCCAGATGTTGGAATCATAGAATCATTTAAGTTGGAAAAGACCTCTGAGATCAAGTCTGACTGTAAACCTAGCACTGTCCACCAACTAAACCATGTCCCTAAGTGCCACATCTACATGTCTTTTAAATACCTTCAGAGATGGGAACTCCACCACTTTCCTGGGCAGCCCGTTCCAGTGCTTGACAACGCTTTCAGTGAAGAAATTTTTCCTAATACCCAATCTAAACCTCCCCTGGTACAACTTCAGGCCATTTCCTCTCATCATTTGTTACATGGGAAAAGAGACTGACACCCACCTCGCTACAACCTCCTTTCAGGGAGGTGTGGAGATTGATAAGGTCTCCCCTCAGCCTCTGTCTCTCCAGACTAAACAACCCCAGTTCCCTCTGCTGCTCCTCATAAGACTTGTGTTCTAGACCCTTCACCAGCCTCATTGCCCTTCTCTGGACACGCTCCAGAAACTCGAATGTCCTTCTTGTAGTGAGGGGCCCAAAACTGAACACAGTACTCCAGGTGTGGCCTCACCAGTGCTGAGTACAGGGGGAACGATCACCTCCCTGCTCCTGCTGGCCACACTATTCCTGATACAAGCCAGGATGCCGCTGGCTGCCTTGGCCACCTGGGAACACTGCTGGCTCATGTTCAGCTGGCTGTTGACCAACACCCCCAGGTCCTTTTCCACTGGGCAGCTTTCCAGCCACTCTTCTCCAAGCCTGGAGCGTTTTATGGGGTTGTTGTGATCCAAGTGCAGGACCTGGCACTTGACTTTGTTAAACCTCATACAACTGGCCTTGGCCCATCGATCCAGCCTGTCCAGATCCCTCTGCAGAGCCTTCCTACCCTCCAACAGATCAACACTCCCGCCCAACTTGGTGTTGTCTGTGAACTTACTGAGGGTGCACCTGATTCACTCGTCCAGATCATTGATAAAGGTATTAAACAGAACCGGCCCCAGTACTGAGCCCTGGGTGGTGCAGGAAGAAGCCAGCTTGGCATTGAGTCACACTGCTGATGTTGACACCATTCACCTCAAGAGTATGGTCCCCAGGTGCTATTCTTCCATCTGCAGCAATGATAGAATCCCGCAAGACTTCCTTAACAATAGTGTTTCCTAGTGAGGGGTCTTTACCCCCAGCTATCCTCATTCTCAACTCTTCCTCCGGGTCTTCATGGTGAGATTTGTATTTGTTTCAGCCACAAAACTAACTCTGAGGAAGGTGGTCTTCAGTCTCCTCGAAAGCTGGATTAACTAGAGCTTTCTGTCACAAGTGATGATCCTCCACTTGGTACCTCTGGATCCTTGGGTGTGTTTGTCTCCACCTTGGCAGGGGGATGTTCCTTCCCTTTGGAAATGGGATTCTTTTTCTGCCACAGTTCAGACTTGTATTTCTTGAAACCAGGACACCTGTTCTGCCGGTGAGCTTCACTGCTGCATTGTCTGCTGACACTCTGCCTTGAAACGGCAGGAGACAACCGGTTTATCCAACAGGTTTCATGCTAGAAGGCTGGACTTGTGACACTGCTGGAAAGAGAGCTTTTTCCAATCCTCAGGACAAATTTATACTCCTGCATGAAGTTTTAAAGGCATTTGAAACAGTACATGTCCGCAGTGGGTGTCCATAGGTTAGAGCAGAGCCTAAAGACATGTATGGCAGATGAGTTCATGAGCCACTTCATCCTGGAAGTTGCAGAAATGATTTCCCAGCAAGAGGTGGAACTGACCACGTTCACAGCGGAGTTCACTAACTTGGGATGTGTGTTCTTCTGCTGCGGGATCAGCCACGACAGCCAGCATCAGGGACTCTCAGGCCACCAGCAAGGAAACTTGACATATAGGAGCTGTCTGACAGAGGTCCTCTGTAGGTGCCAGGGAAGGTGACTCTCTCGTCCCTGGGAAGGGGAGGAAGGATGTGAGGGGAGCCCAGTGCCAACTCGCCTTTGATGGCAGCAATACCAATACAGGGGTCCTCCACCAAGTTCCTGGGCGGGGACGAAAGTCGAAACCTTCGTGAGAGGAGGCAGCGCAGCCACCCTGGTGTTGTCTCCATCCTCCTGCCCAGTGTGACTCAGCTCAGCCCTGTGTCGGGCTGCATACCCTGGAGTGAGCTAGTCAGATGCTGGTGAAAAGGCAACAGCTGTCCTGGGCTGAAAGACGCTGTGGTACCATAACCCACTCCAGTATGATGGCAGAACATACAGTATGCAGGGAAGGGTAGGTGGTTTATGCCAGTCTAGGAGGGGACCAGTGGGGCTCAGCTCCCACTCACTGCCTTGCTGAGCAGGGCCACACACAGCTACTGGATGTCTTTGTGCCCTGGATTCCCTGCTGATAGCAGGGAAACATTTTTTTTCAGGAAACTGGAGCTTTGCAAAGTAACTCCAAAAAACAGCAGATTTTCTTTCTGGCTTTTCTTAGCTTTCCTTTTTTGAGATACTGTAGAAACTTAAAAACGTGATTGGATTTGTGCATGCCTTTATTTATTGAGCTATTTATGATGGGCACAGATTTCCCTAAGCCAAAAAGCCCCCTCCCTCCTCCTTCCCCAGCCTTAGTAATCAGCTTCCTTGTGCTCCAGCCCACACTAGGCTATTTTCCTCTGTCAAATCCTCCATCATTGGTTAAATTACCTAGGTGTGTGTTGGCTTTATATTTTTTTTGTGAAATCTTACAATCTTTCAAGTCTACTTTGCCCAAGTCCCTGCCATTCTCTTAGGTCTCTTGTATACCCTGCTTCTCTTCCGGCTGATTCCGTAAAAAGTCTAATTTCAACAAGCTGCTGTTCTCAGGGCTGAAGTCTGTACTCCAGTGCCCATGATGATCATATGTGTCCATTAAGGCTCCCAAGTGCTGCAAAGCCACAGTGAATTGCAGTTGTTTGGATTCCTTTGCACGTGGATGTTAAATTTGTGCTTCCACCATCCCTTTCTCAGATGTTTGCCTTCCACATTTTGCTGCTTGTGTTCGCTGCAGCCTACGTTGCCTGCACACCTTTTATGCCACCATATTGTTAATGAGCACATTTAGCATGGGCCCTGGTTTGCTGCCAGGGTGGCTCTCCCCACACCCCCCCATGCTAGCAGCTGCCTTCTGACATGTGAAGACATGCTTCACTCAGTCTGTCGCATGAGCCAGTTTTAATCTAGGATGCTCTTTCCTTTTAGCTCCTCACAGAGATCACAGGACCCTGTTTAATCCAGCTCCCTGTTGGTGTACGGTTGAGTCATCGGAGGTTTTTCTTTTGCTGCATCTAATAGCGCTTTGCTATCAGGAGCGGAACATCAACCCGCCTGGCTGGGAGTTGGCACTGTCACCCAGCAGCTCTCCTTGTCTGGAAGTTGTTTTGATTCTTTTCTTAGACTTCTCCCTCTCTGTGTCTTTCTCTCTAAAACATTAATTTCCTCTAATTAGAGCCTCCTTAACAATTCTTTTTTCCCTTCTCCTCAGTTAATTTCCTCTAATTAGAACCTCCTTAATAATTCTTTTGCTAAATCAATTTCCTCAGTTAGAACCACCCGCCATAATTTCTTTCCATCCTTTCAAAAGCTGTCGGAGTAGCTAAGCAAATTATGCTTCTGGGTAACCTTTATCTCTTACTTGGTATTTTGAAAGAAGAACTGTAACAGGTTAGACAGGCACAATTTCCCCTTCCAGAGCTATGCTGCTCTGACCCCATTAGGTTATACTTAGCTGAGTGTTGTACTATTGTATTAATTAATTAATTAGGTGCTCTAGCTGTTCCTCTGAAACGAAGGTAAGGCTCTATTTATGAATGAATTAAACATGACACTTCATTATTCAGATCAGATTTAACAGTGTCAAAATCCATCTTAAAACCAGATCAAATTGCTCTCTAAGAATATGTAAAACCTCCTGCCCCTGTTAGCTGTCCTATGAGCCAGCCATTCCTAACTTTTTCTCTGCAGCTGAAGCAGCTTTATTCTTGTGACAGGCCTTTTAAGTACTAATTGTTTCTAAAACATTCCATTTTTAGAAAGATTTTTTTGTTTGTTTGTAATTTACACAGTAAGTAACTATTAATGGCACATTGCTTTTCACAATCATGCTGTGGGCCACATCAGCAGTTGGTATAAATGGGGAGGCAGCTGATTTACACATTACGGACCCTGGGCCTGAGTTTCCTCTTCTAAATTATGCAGTTTCTTCTCAGTTGAGACTGTATTATGCATTTCTTTATGTCTTTAAGATGGACCACAAGGAACCATCTCACTATGTCTGACCTTCCTGAAATCTACCAAGGATGACCCTCTGGGAGGAGCCATACAGTTTTGAGCTGTAGGAACACTCTCTCCCCACCACTGGTAGGTGCAGCAAGCGTAGCTCATCATGTTGCCTTTTCTCGTATCCCTTTCTCAGGTTAGCACCTAGTACCAAGCACAGATCTGACGGCTTCAACAAGTGTTGTCATGAAGGAGAGCACTGCGCTGCTATGATGCATGGTACAGTAGGGCCCAGCTCGTGCGAGACAGGCCAAAGAAAGCTACCTCACAATGGGCTCATGAAACTGCTTCTGGTCTTTGTAGCATAAGGACTTTCTCCCTCTTTTGGCAATGAACAATGTAAGCTGCATAGCCTGCTGTAAGTCCTGATCGCAAAGCAGAATGTCACCATGGGCCCTGAATAGTGTGCTCCAGTAAGACAGATGGGCCCTTCAAACTTGTGAAGTGCTTTTTACCACCATCTGATGAGACTCAGCAGCGCCTCAGTGGGTGGATGACTTGGGTGCTACTTGGTACTGCAAGTGGAGTGAGCCATGAGGAATGCTCCACAGGTACTGTACAGGGAGCTGGTGGAGGCTTGCAGCTACTCCATCCTTGTCAGCGCCTCTGTCAGCTTTCTGGACAGGTTCAAAACATTTTAGCCAAGCCCAGCTACTGTGGGAAAGCTGCCCTTTTTCACACTTCTTTCCTTATGAGTTCTCCAAGCCTCTAGCGCTCCACAAAGTCTGTTCTGGTGGAAGTGGCGCAGAAGTTATAAGATCAACTTTATTTCCTTTGCAGTCTTAATAACTATGCAAAAAACTCCATTTGCCATCACTTTCCATGGAATTTTGGAGTAGGATTAGATGGAAAAATGAAACTCATTAAGGTGTTTGTTTTTGACAAACTCCCTAATGTTTGTGTTGGGAATAGGACATTTTTGGGCAATCTTAGAAGGAGTAAAATGCTGGTGGTGCTGGAGAGGGGATTGTTTGGGAAGGGTAGATTCTCTAAAAAGATATGTTAGAACGCTAAAAAAAAGCTGTCTGGTTCTTCTCAGAAGAGATGAGAGAGTGGGAAGAGGGAATCACCAGGTTGGATTGTTCAGACTGACAATCAACTAACAATAGAAGAGATGCCGTTCTCTGTGCTCCTTGAGAAGCCCATCTTGCTGGTCTCCAGTCCATTCTAGCTGAGGTCAAAGAATGGCTAGAGATAGAGATAGGCAATCCAGTAGACAATATTGAAGAGCAAGAAGGCGGTGGGGAAGAAGACACGAGAGTAGGAGTCCAGGCGGGAGATGTGAATGCGTACCCTCCCTTCCCGCCACATTCCTGTCTGACAGTCCTCAATGCAGCAGAAGAACCTCTCGCACTCCTTTCCTTCCAGGCATGGGGAGCCAGGGTCTTCATCCTCATCCTCCTCTATCTCTGGGGGCCAGTGCATGATGTTGTTGATGTTGATGGTGGTAAAGGATGGCATCACCTGGGCACCGGCAGGTGGCTGTAATGAGGAAGGGTAGGTGGATTAAAGGGAAGGAAAAGGCAAGAAAACTTGTTATAGACACCAAAACTCATCCAATTGGCAACAGATCAATTCACAGCATAGGTGCAGTTCAGTGGAGAAGGATGACCGATCATCCCTCATCTCTGCACCTGGTTATAAATCACCACCTTGGTGCACTGTGGGGACTGGCAGCTCCCTGCATGACTGTGAGTTTCCTCCGTGGCACACCAGGACATAGCCTTAGTCAGCAAAGATCTAATTGCTCTGATTCCCCATTTCTGTCACTGGTCAGTGCAGAAACCGGACCTGTTTGGTTTCAGCTGTGCTAGCCTCTTCCCTCATTCCCCTGAGCTTAGCTGTCTCTGAATACACAGCACACAATCCAGATATGTCTTCTGGTTGCTGTCAGTTGCTGGAGAAAAGCTGAGGAAAGGGTCTGTGTGACTCATAACCTCTTGGCCCAACAGAAAAGGCCTGTCATCAGCCTCATGGAAGAGCTCTCTCCACCCATGCTGGGAAATGAGGCTGGCATAGAAGAGATCTGTCTTTTTTGGTTTCAGTTCTGTCCCAGTTCAGAGGCCAGTTTCAGCTGATGTGTCAGTAGCACCTGACATGAACTTGGGCAGATCTTAAAAGGATGATGACCAGTCTGGGTTCACTGTCCCCGCACTCAGGAGGTGTTCTTATAGACAGACCACAGAAGAAAGTAGGTTTCTGCATCTCTGTGACCTAAGATACCTCTGTAATCCACAGACATCAAACCAGTACAGGTGGAGGAACCTAGGTGTGGATCATCCTGTCTTAAAGTGGACATTTACATCATGTGAGTCATCCTAAACTGTACTGATAAGCACTCCAGCAATTCTGAAGAAAGTACAAGGTGCCTGGCTCTGACAGGGACCTCCTTGTTTTAGGGCAGTCTCAGCTGCTTTTTCTCATTGTGTCTCACCTTTCAGGTGCTCAGGCCCAGCACATAGAGTGGTCTGAGGACCTTATGAACCAGCATGGGTCAGACACTAAACCACATCAGCAGTTTCCAGTGCAGGCTCAGGAGGGATATTTCTGAATAACTTGGGGTTCTAAAAGCATCCATGTCTGCTGGCCCCTTTCACCTACCAGCCTGGCTTTCCTGTTGTTGTGCTTAAGTGGTTTCTTGTTTCCCACCAGGTAGTTGAGTGTAGCGTACTCCATGAGAGCTGCAAAGACGAAGATGAAGCACACAGAGACAAAGAGGTCCATGGCTGTGATGTAGGAAACACGGGGAAGGTGCTTGCGGGAGATCGTACTCAATGTGGTCATTGTTAGCACAGTTGTGATACCTAAGAGAGAAAAGAGCTGGTTTAAGTAGTGAAGAGGAGCACTTCTGTCTTCTATGTGCATCCAGCCCCCAAAACATCCCCATTTCCCCTCTCCTGTAGGAGAGAAATTCCTCTGGTTGTCTGGTCCCATTTTTGCTCTGCTCAGCCAGACTCTGGCCTTGAGGTGCCCTCTGACAATGCTATATAGAAAAAGAGCTGTTCAAAACCCAGGTGTCACACAGGCTACCAGTGTGGACTGGTGGGGAACTGAGACTCTGCTTAAGGCTGTACAGAGGAACAGCTGCTTGGATGATGAGAGGAGAGTCCAAAGGAAGGACGTGCTAAGAGGCAGTAATACTGGATGGATGGCTTTGGGCAGGCAATGGGTGAGTGGGGATTCAGTCAGTGATGCCTGGCTGAGTCAGCAATAAGCATGGCGATGTCTCAGGTGACACAGGACTGTTATTTCTGTCTGATGTGAGACAGAGCTGGAATGCAAAGACCTATGTTCTTGTTCTCCCTGTGTCTTTAAGCATTTACTCCCAGGATGAATACAGCCCAATGCAAAGCTCATCATAGAATCACAGGACACTGTTTAAAGGTTTAAAGGTCATCTAATCCAACCCCCGTGCAGTGAGCAGGGACATCTTCAACTAAATCAGGTTGCTCAGAGCCCCGTCCAACCTGACCATGAATGCTTCCAGGGCATTGACCACCTTTCTGGGCACCCTGTTCCTGTGTCTCACCACAGTCACTGTAAAGAATTTCTTCCTTATAGACAGTCTAAATCTACCCTCTTTTAGTTTAAAACCTTGTCCTATTGCAAGAGGCCCTGCAAAAAGTCTGTCCCCATCTTTCTTGTAGGCCCCTTCAGGTACTGGAAGGCTGCTGTAAGGTCTCCCTGGAGCCTTCTCTTCTCTGGGCTGAGCAACACCAACTCTTTCAGCCTCTCCTCACAGAAGAGGTGTTCTAGCCCTCTGATCTTTTTTGTGGCCCTCCTCTAGATCCACTCCAACAGGTCCATTTCTTTCCTGTGCTGAGGGCTCCAGAGCCGGATGCAGGACTCCAGGTCAGGTCTCACCAGAGTGGAGTAGAGGCAGAATCACCTCCCTCGCCCTGCTGGCCGTGCTGCCTTTTGATGTAGCCCAAGATACGGTTGGCCTTCTGGGCTGCGAGCACACATTGTTGGCTCATGTCCAACTTTTCATCCACCAGTACCCCCAAGTCCTTCTCCGCAGGGCTGCTTGCAATCCCTTCATCCCCCAGCCTGTATTGATACTGGGGGTTGCCCTGACCCAGGTGCAGGACCCTGCACTTGGCTTTATTGAACCTCATGAGATTCACATGGGCCCAATTCTCAAGCTTGTCCAGGTCCTGCTGGATGGCATCCCATCCCTCAGTTGTGTCAACTGCACCAAACAGCTTGGTATCATCTGCAAACTTGCTGAGGGGGCACTTGATCCCACTGTCTAGGTCATTGATGAAAATATTAAACAATACTTGTCCCAATACGGACCCGAGAGGGACACCACTTGTCACCAGTCTCCATCTGGACATTGAGCCATTGACCACTACCCTCTGGATGTGACCATCCAACCAATTCCTCATCCACCAATCAGTCCACCCATCAAATCTATCTCTCTCCGATTTAGAAAGAAGGATGTGGGGGACCATGTCAAAGGCCTTACAGAAGTCCAAATAGACAACATCTGTAGCTCTTCCCTTGTCCACTGATGTAGTCACTCCATCACAGAAGGCCACTAGGTTGGTCAGGCAGGACTTGCCCTTGGTGAAGCCATGCTGGCTGTCTCGAATCACCTCCCTGTCCTCCATGCACCTTAGCATAGCTTCCAGGAGGATCTGTTCCATGATCTTCCCAGGCACAGAGGTGAGGCTGACAGGTTGGTAGTCCCCAGGGTCCTCCTTTCTACCCTATTTAAAAATGGGTGCAACCTTTCCCTTTTTCTAGTCACTGAGGACTTCCCCTGACTGCCATGACTTTTCAGATATCATGGAGAGTGGCTTGGCAACTACACCAGCCAATTCCCTCAGGACTTTGGGATGCATCTCATCAGGTCCCATGGACGTATGTATGTTCAGGTTCTGCATGTGGTCATAAACCTGATCTTGTCTTACAGTGAGAGGGACTTTGGTCCCCCAGTCCTCGTCTTCTGGTTCATCCACTCGAGAGGCTGGCAGTGAAGACAGAGGCAAAAAAGTTGTTGAGTACCTCAGCCTTCTCCTAATCTGTTGTTACCAGTCTGCCAGTCCTGTTCATCGGGGGGGGTACACTTTCTTTGACCTTCCTTTTCTGGCTGACGTATCTATAGAAGCCCTTCTTACTACTTTTTGCATCCCTTGCCACGTTCAGTTCCATCTGCGCCTTGGCCTTCCTGACACTGTTCCTACACAACCGGGCAGCGTCCCTCCACTCTTCCCAGGATACCCATCCCTCCTTCCACTACCTGTACATTCCCTTCTTTTTGCATAACATTGTCCAGACCAAGCAGTTTTCCTCAAGAGACTGCTAAACGTGGTGCAATATTGCCTTTCGGGCAGACATCCAGTGTAGCTCGGCAGACTTTAAGTGACAGACACCCCTCGAGACCCTTGTCCCTCGCTGCCCATGGTCCATGCATTGTTTCTGTCTGGCTGACAGCTATTGGATCAGGCTAGCTCTGAAAGAGCCCTCTGCTCCTGCTGTTAAGCATTTCCCTGCGACAGACTCCCCTTGCTCCCTCGTGCAAGGCAAGCAGCTGCAATACTGCTTGAACTTCTGGCCAGTGGTCCAGCCCTCAGGAGGGGCATCTGTCAGTACAGGCTGAACTGTGCAGCTGTGCTGAGGATGGCTGCCAGGGGGATGCAGGCTCTGTCTTACCAAGTATAAATTAAATCAAATAAATCCTAATTAAATTCTTTAGATCAACAAATTGGACAATTTATCTCCCCAAACACACGTTTGTATTACTGTTCATCACCTGCAATGCTAAAATCACAATCAAAATTATATCTCTCTCATTTATGGACATAGCAGTACTCAGAAATGACAGATGTGTGAGCGAACAAAAGGCTGCCACAGCTGGGGACGCGCGTTCTGCGCTGTGGTGGGGTGGCACAGACCGAAGCAGAGGCTTTCCCAAAGCCAGACAGCTTTGATGTGTCATGGTAGCAGCCTGCCCCGCTGGAACAGCCTCGCTGGCTGCCCATGCTGAGCCGGGGCGTGTTTCTGAATAGCCAAAACCCTAAAATCCATAATCCAGCTGCTGGATGCTCTGGGGGAGAAGGTCCTGACGAAGAGCTGAGAGAGCAACCAAGGGCATGGAGCTGCTTGGCTGACAGTGGTTGCTGGTGGGAGCGGGGAGAGGAAGGGACAGGGAGGCGAATCGCCTGTGCAGCTCCAGCATTGCACAACCCTTCCTGTGGAGAGCAAGGATCTGGCATGGGGCTCCGCATGTAAATGCAGAGACATGGATCTGACAGTATCCGGACAGAGCGTGCATTTCTAAAAATGTCTGTGGTTCATCAGGAGGTTTTAATGGGCCTCAGGGAAGATGCATGTGCTCCTCTTCTAGCCAAGAAGCATGGGCCAGGGCTTGATTTCACATCTAAGATTCTGGCACAGCCTGCCAGCAGCCTGGAAAGCTATCTTGATTCATCCCAGTGGGGCTTTCTTATCGTTCCTGCAGAGATGTGCTAATGATCAGCAGTCCCTGCTCCCTGTGATCTGCCTAGCTCCTGACAGCTCAGCCTGCAGCCGTAGTGAGACCAGAACTGTGAACAGACTTTGTTTTCTCAATGGACACTGAATTCACTCCTGAAGGATGCTTGAGCGGCTGGGCTGAGTGCACTGGCTCTGCAGGGAAACTGTTCCACCCCACTGGTCAGAGCGGTTTTCGCTGTTCCATTCCACTGGTCAGAGAGGTTTTCACTGCACCCCTGAGGATAGACCAGGCCATCCAGAGAGGGGCTAGCTCTTCAGAATGAAGAGCATGGATCCATCGCTCCACTGCTGTGCTACCCACATCATGACTTCCCCTCACATTCGCTCCAGTCCCCTGCAGAGTGACATTGGGTTTCTGAGACTGTCAAGAAGAGGGCAAGATCTACTACCCCTTTTCGCATAGGTTTGGACCATGCCCACGAAGCAAAATCTCCCCGAGTTAAAATCCCGGCTATTATCACTGTTGCTTGTGTGGAAAAGCAACACTCGCACATGCTGAGACATCCCCTGGATGACCAGTAACTGTGGGTACCGCCAGCCTCCCTCTGAGCCCCTGGGGATGTTCTAGGATGCCCTCCACTTCCTACTACATTCCTCTGACTCCTCACAGTCATGTGCCCCATGTGTCCCTGTAGCCCATCTCGCAGTGACATGACCCATGGAAGGACCACTCCGATGATAGCCAGTGAAGTTGGAAATGCCCTCCACTCATAGCAAAGTGTGACTAAATGTGTTTCTGTAGGTCACCCAGAGCAGAGAGCACAGTGACAGCTGTCAATAAGAAGTGCAGGTGGAGAAACAAAAGGAACCCTTGCATGTATACTTACACCAACATCACCTGCCAGGTCTTTCCCTAGATTCACTGAGGTTGCCGCAGATGCTTTCCTGATGCCTCTTGTGAGCATGTCCTCCCACAAGTGCCAAGTCCATGCCTGGGTGCCTTCCTCAGATCTCAGAGGCACCGAGTCCTTTCCCAAGGACCCTGCTAGCTCTCGGCACTTCTCCCACCTCCCCCAGCTAGTCCCAAATTGAGGAGGCAGTTTTGACACTCTGTCAGCTCAACTGAAGACTTGTCACAGCTCTCTGCAGCTGCAGTGTCACTCGGGACATCTGGGCACAACCTTCCACAGTCAGCTGGGTTGGTATTTTGCCCATCTCCAGCCACTGCTCATGGATTTTGTACTTCTCTATACAAAACATATTCAATGTGAACACCTGCATGGAACAACAGCATGTAGCTCATGGTTGGCTCTTGTTTGAAATCACTCTTGAGAATTATCAATCATTTGAGGGTGACTCACGCCTGCAATCCATCGTCAAGGAAAGGAGCATCAGTGCCTGGTGGGACAGAACCTGTCTTTAGCTGTTCCAGTGTCCTGCTCTGCCCAGACCAGCCCTCTGCTCCCTGTATCAGGCTGGGTACCTGAAAAGCTGGGACACCAAAGCTTCCTTCCCGATTTAGGAAATCAGCAGAGCCGCCGTGCTTGCAGAGCTGCCCGTGCAGCCCATATCCCCACTGATGATGGTGGCAGTGTCCAGAGGCAGCAGGAGTGCAGTCCCTGACTGAGTGCATACCCTCATGTTGGCCTCTGGAGCCGGGATCCCAGCCAAGGAGCGTGTGCTGCATCCCTGCGGCAATGCACATGCTGTTCTGCGAGGACCCAGCATTTCGCTGGCAGCATTACAGCCCTTTTCAAATGGCACCTCCTGGATCTGCTTTAGGAGCTGCCAGAACAACACTTGCAATAAGTGTTTAGAGCCCAGGCTGACACCACAAGTCAGAGCTTATCCAAAATGAGGACTTGTCTCCCTGCTCCTTGTTTTCTGGTTAAAAGGGGGTCTGCTGGTTCTGCAGGGGGAATAGGAGCAGAGGGGAGATGCCAGAGAAACCCTTCTCCTTTCTGATGCTGCAGAGCTCTGGGTGGAGGGGGGAGGAGGAGGCTTGGGAGGCTGGGGAAGGGGCTCGCACAGAAAACAGAGGCTGAAACGTACCTGCCTTGATAATCTGAGGTGGGGGCGGCTGGCTGGGGGCCCTGGAGAATATCATCTTCTTGGAGTCCACCAGGAGACGGCAGTAGCCTGCGATCAGGCAGGCGAAGTTGGTGGCTTCAGGCCACTCCATCAGCAACACCAGCGGCTGGAAGGCAGGAGAGGCAAAGCGCGTGAGGGCCAGGCGGCTCAGCTGACATGGGACCAGTGCTCCGAAGGGGTTGCACTGTGGCACTGTGCTGGTGTAACTGGGGAGCTGGCTGGCAATTTTAGCACCCACACAGGAGAAAACAGCCAGGTGCTTGTCGGTGCTCCAGATCACAAATCACTGTGCACAAGAAGGCGCTTCGCTGCAGCTGTAATTTCTGCTTGCTGACTCCCCTAAGGAGGATGATGGAGGTGGAGCCCCACAGGGCACAGGCTGTGCATGGCAGGGCCCTCATCGTTTGCCTGCATGTCAATGCTCTAAGCCTACCTGCAGGCACCTGTTTAACCATCAGGCCCTGGGGAGCTCAGGGAATTTGTGGAGTCTCCAGCTGCCAGAACCCCTGTTTCACTGCAGGCACCACATCGCCCTCCCATAAAATAAGGCATCTGCTTCCAGCAGGATGCAGAAGGGGCAAAAACCCATTACAGGCTCCCCCAGCCACTACTCTGAGCCTATGGATCTTATTTAAATCTAACCCTTTGGAAAATTAAATTTGTGCTTAGGAGCAGATGGTGTCTTCTCTTTTAGGAGAGCGTTTATTCGCATGCTAAAAAAGGTCTTTGCTTTAAAGAGAAAAAAAAATCAGATACAATCCATGTGCCACATATAACCTCACTGTACAATCTAGCGGCAGACACCACGACTCCTCGGCTCCTGGCTTGTCCCAAGGAGAAGGTTAGCTAGCCTGGGGAAGCTGTCACTGTGAGATCCACTCTTACCTGCCCGGTGAGGTCCCATGCACTGCTGGGACCCGGCTGGGCAGAGCAGCCTGCGCCAGCATGGCTCAGTCGAGTGGTCCATGCTTGGACTGAGCCCCCAGTACCACTGAAGGCAGACCCATGAGATGGAAAAAAAGTTTACGACTTCAATAAAGTTATTGCATGGCAGCTCTAGCCCTCATCTACCCCTCTCACAAAGCAGCCCTACCTAAAGGGCCTTTATACCCAGGTACAGGGCTTATCTGAGGCAATGGGGGGATGTTTAGCTACTGCTGTGGCTCCAGCTGCCTGTCCTGCCACGCTCAGTGTCTTGCACACTGACAGTCCTTCAGGACTCAGAAGAACTTGTTTACCACATCCAGGGCAAACTAAGGCCATTTTAAAAAACACTTCAGCCTACGCAGTGTGAAAAGCATTAAAGCTATTTTGGTTTTCTTGTTTTATAACCACAGGAGGTTCCTGGTACCCAGTGGCCAGTTCTGTGCTCTGCTCAACACTTGCTTTTTTAAGCCACCAAGCCAACTCTGAAAAGGAAGTCCTGGCCTTATGGTACATCACGCTCTGGACCGTACAACGCAATAAACCTGGGTGTGAAGCCATCAGCGCTGAGCAGAGCTGGGTATGATCCCCAAGCCATGCCAGCCCCTGGCAGGGGATGATTCCTCCTAGGGCCAGGGTAAAAGAAGTTCCCTCCTTGTCTGCCGTGCAGGAAGAGGAAGGAAAAGAAATAACCCGACATGGAAGAGAAATAACCTGACAAGTGAACGCACTCTGCTGAGATGCTCTGCCCCTGCCCACTTGATGATGCTCTTTCTGCATCTTGGAAAATAAACCTGAGAAGACACAGATCAAAGGGAAAGTATCAAGACAGAGAGAAAGGAGAGAAGAGATTCTCCACATAGCTGGAAGGAGACAGGCACGCAGTGGTGAGTGGGGGTGACACCTCTTAGCCCAGCTCCAGTCTTGACATAAGTGACAAAAGGAAACCATGTGTTCCAATTCTGCTGTATGAAGCGTCCTTAAAACAAGTGCCTTCAACATAAGGCTAAGCCTTCTTGGGTTTTTCAAGCCATCTGTTGAATAAAGAGACATTTGCGCATTTTTCCCCCTCTGTTATGCAGTGGCGAGGGTTTGACTGCTAGCAACAAGGAAGCAAGCAAACCCCAAGGGGAGGGAGGCAATGGCTGATGAGTATGCCAGGAGAGTAAATGAAGAGGCCAAGGTGGGTTGAGAATTCCCTTTGAAAAGGAAAACAAGGAGGGCACTTTCCACCACGCGCGAACCACGTGCCAGAGACTCACAGCTAGCTCTCAGGGACACCAAGGCTGAGTGACATAGAGTCATGGACCTTCACTGCCTCCCTGTCAGCACTTGCCATTCAGCCTGCAGTACAGTCCCAGTGTCCGAGCTGGGCAACAGTACCTCTGAGACCCAGCTCCATTTCCATCTTTGCTCAGATATCTCTGCTTCAGGATGCTCCCACCCATCCAGAGGTGGGACTGTATGTTCTTGCTGGAAAGAAGCAGCCCCTGGATGAGTCCTCCTGAGGGGAGACAGGACTGAGACACAACCACTCCCACTGGTGTTTCTTGCCTACACATGCGATGCACCAAGATGCTGCGAGCTCCCGGCCAGGTCTTTGAGCAAGCCCAGCCTCCTGACCGGCTTCCAGCTTCCAGCAATCGGTGTGTGGCATGCTGGGGTTAATTGTAGCACTCTGCTCTGAAAAAGAGGAATCTTAATTCTGATTAGCATTACAGCTTAGTGAGGGGTCTTAGAAATGATTACTTTCACATCCTGGCAAGCAAGCGGCATAAGAATTCTTCTCTAATTGTCAAGCATTCAATTATTGTTATTAAGGATTAAATCACTTCAGGGTCAGCTTGAAGCTGTCCACTCGTGCTGCCGGCAGTGCTCCAGTGAGCTCCCCATGGCCTGGGAGCGGACATTGCAGGGGCTCTGTGTCCTGCTGATGGATTTTTGGCTGTTTAAAAAGATATCAAATGTGAGCAAAGCTGCTGCAGTCAAGCTGTGCATCTTCCTTGGCCTTGGTGGCCAAGGCTGCTCAAGGTGCTCTGCTGCTCACTAACAGAGGTCTTGTCGTAACCCTTTCCCACGGGGGGTTACAAGACCGAATCTCTCTCTCCCACCCACCTAGATAATTTTGCTGAGATTGCAGCAGCTCAGCAGCTTTCAAGACTTCCACCCTGCTGCCACATCTCCCTGAAAGTGGCCAACAGATCTGCAAGTGATTTGTGGGGTCAAGAGGCAAAGAGGCAACACGATGGCAGCAGCCTTGTTTCCATGGGAAATCAGGCTACAAAGAGGAGGTGTCAGGGATGGCAGTTAACAGAGATGTTATTTTTAGGCAGCGGCAATCTTGGTCACCCTATTCCACACAGGCAAGACAAATGAGAGCTCGCGGAGACAGCCAGGCACAGGTTTTGCTGAGCAAACATTGGCTTCTAAACAGTCGCATGCAAAAATTCCAACTAATGTTGCTATGGGTTTTAGATGGTAAAATCAGGGCACCTTTGCAGGGAGCTGCACTAAATAACAACAGCGCAGGACTGTAGTCTGTGCTTTGGGCTTCCTTCTGATACCCATGTCTTGTGGCGAACAGGATTGAGCTTCTTTCCTTTGAAAACATCCTGCAAGGAGCAGTGAGGGCTCGTGCCTGTGGTCAGTATTGGCCTGGTCCCCAAGGGGCTGGGCCTCATGCAACATCCCTGCCTCCCCCTGCAACTTTTCTAACTCGCTGTTCAATCTGAACAAGACCTGACAGAAAGGCAGCAACCTGAAAGAGCATGAATCTTCGTAAGTTTTCTAAACCTGGTAGAGACACCCGTGAGCAGCCGGAAGGCAGGGAAGGATGCAGCATGGGCAAAGCTAGCGTCGTTCCTCTAAGACCTGCTCCCTTCCCCGTCGGCACTGATTTCTTTGAAAGTGGCCACAAAATGCAGTATCTCCTTCCCAGCTGTTAATCAGGAGATGGTGTTAATCACTGATGCAGAACAAGTTATTAACTAGGCTAACCCTCCAGTTATCTTCCCGCCACGCACTGACGGTGTGTCTCACGCCAGTCAGCCCATCCTCTTCCTTCTCCTCACCAGGACGTTCTCACTGCAACAGCAGCGGAGGTTCATACCTTGGTGGCTCCGAGGGCTCTGCTTCCCTGGGATGCCAGAGCAGAAATGCCTGTCTGATTTTTGTCAGGGCAGCAGAACCTTTAGGATGAAAGCTTGTTTTACACAAAAGCAAACTTACTGGGATAACCCTACTGCTCTAAAAATGCCAGACATCAGTTTCCCAGTGGGACGCACAGGTAAAGGTTCATCTCTGACCTGTAATACGCCAACATGAAAAGAAGCAAATTTTAAACACAATACTCTTTCTACATCTAAATGCGTAATACCAGCCTGACGTTACTGATGTTTTGTTCTTCCACTCATACTCGTTTTCTAGATTTTCTAGTCCTAATGAGAAAAGGATGTTTATTTCGCTTGAAGTTTCCTGCTTGGCAACCAGTCTCTCTGGAAAGTAAAACAAAATACGTTTATATTGGACATAAGAGATGAGTTTTCCATTAACTTATTAAGGATATAGTGCTTTTTCTGTTATGCTCTGCCTTTAAATCAAACCTCAGTGTCCTTCTGGAGGATACTCTCTTGTTCAGACAAAGGTGAAGGTTTCACTGAAAAACGTCTAAAGAAAATTTTATGGCCAGGGTTACGCTAGAGGATCTTAACAGTCCTCATATTTAAATTAATTTATGACCTGATCTATGCATGCTATAACCCTTGTGCTTATGTGCATTTCCTTCTAATCTCCCCCCTTCATCATGTACTTTGAGTCTTACCCTGCTTCCTTTAATGTAGTGCAGTAGAAAGGTGGGAGATGAATTTACATAATTTATGTTTCCTGGTTTACTTGAGGTGCACTGCCAAGTTTATATTTAATAATATAGGCATCTGGGCCTAACAAGACAGCAGTCAATTTTTCACTTCTACATTGACCTTTCCTTCCCTCCCTTTAAGCATTATTAACTCAGCTCTATCAATACCAGCCTTCTTGTGATGAGGACCATTATTTCCCATTTGTTGATCAATAAACCTCCTGCCTTTGTTAGCAGCAGACCTTCAGGTTTCTGCAGCGGCCGTCTCCCACTGTAGGGACTGAGCAGTCCCCACCTCCGCCAGCTGAATGCCCTCCTTGATCCCCGCCCGGTCCCACAAAGCCTCACAGCGGATGGAGAGGTACCTCTACAGACTGCAAGCTTGCGGGTGTCTCCTCCTCTCCACATCGATGGTGTTGCTGTGTCCCAGGGAAGGCGCTGGTCCAGCCTGCACCTTCCCATCACGCTGCTGCTGCCACCCTGGCCGGCTCTCATGTTCCCCTGGCTACTCAAAGGGCTCGTGCTCTTCCCTGTGGGCTTTCTACTAACTAGAGCCTGCTGGCACTTTTGGCATCCTCCATGTTTCCTATTCATTGAAGCAAGTTCTCAGGACTCCCAAGGTTGCAGCAGCACCAGACTGCGCTCATGCCCACAGGTCTGAGGTCTGCTTGTTTGGTTTTATTTTTTTCCTTTTTTTTTTTTTAATAAACAAATCAAATTTGGCTTTGCAGACTTGGAAACTCATCCTCTCCACATGTTGTCTGACTCTTGTGTTTCTGGCTGGCTCCCGTCCCGGGTGCCCACGGGCAGTGCTATGGGTGGCTCCGGGGCTGGCACACACGCTGGTACGTGCTCTGCTTTACACCCAGCTAGAAAGGCTCTGCGAGGGGAAACTGCATCTGCGCCTCCCGCCCTGGGGACTGAGCCAGAGGAAATCTCAATCCCTCCCTCTCTCCCATGAGATGACAGTGTTTCAGAATGGCTTAATGCAAATACAGATGAATTCAGCTTAGGGAACCAGAGCCTTTAGGTCCATCATCACGCCAAAGCCTCGCTCTTCATGTAGGAGAGATCAAATGGGCTTCAGTCATTGCTTGCATGAGTGGGAGTAAGGCTGGCCTTGCCTGCCCTCATCAGTTTGAGGGGGCTCCCCACCATTTTCAGGCTACAATTTGGCAAACGCATGTATGGCACCAGACTCAGCACCCACAGCACGACCCTGCCACGCTCAGCTGGGGGAAGCACCACTGGGCTTGGGACTGGCTCCACGGGCACCCGCTGCTGCCGGCGCCAGCAGGAAGGCTTGGAGCCAGAGGGGTCAGCGCCCCATCGCCAGTGAGAGGCAGGGGCGGCTGGCGGGCAGGACTTGGCTCCTTCCACGGGGAGAGGAGAAGGCTGCACCCCGGCTGTGCACAGTGGCTTTTTATTTCCATGGCAGGCTGGAAGCATGCCGAGGCCCCTGGGACACTGACATCAACAACCAGATTCCAGGCACAGCAGCAGCCGGGGACCTTTCTGAATTAATTTTTCCTTTGTTTTCCTCTGTTGAGTCTTGATCTTGGCTAAAGTGCTGGCTGGCTGCAGGCCCTGCTGGGAGACATGAAGTCAATTACCCCGATGCCTTTGATTGAACTGCGCTTGGCGAGCAGCCAGCCGCCGTGGGCTCCTGCCCCGCAGCCCGGCACGGGGACAAGGCGCAGCCTGGGACAGCTCCTCCGTTAAACTGCAGATGCTTGTCCAGGCTCAGGCCACCTGGCTGCCCCCCAAGTGTTACTCTTTCATTCCCATTCAGAGGGCCTCGGCAGCTTTTTTGACAATGTTAAGGTTTAATAATAAAAAGCCCAGCAGCATGTAGCTGTGTAAATCAGAAAGGAGAAATGCTCCAGTTGAAAAGACATTTCAGTAAGAACAGAACCTTTGCTTCTGCAGGAGCTGCGAAGCGGCACAGCCAGGTGTGTGACCTGGTGGAGCCAGCTGGCTGGACGTCAGGAGCTGGCTCCGATGGGCCCATGGAGCGGAGCAGCTCTCCCCATGCCTCCTGCACTGGGGACCCCGGGTGAGCACAGCGAGCAGTGGCCCCTCTGCCTGCTCTGCACCCGTCAGTGCTGCCAGGCTTGCCTGGATGCCAGGCAGGAGATGCTGACACTGCCCTTCTTGGGATGCTGGGAGGTAGAAGAGGACTTTGCAGTCCTGTGCTGGGGAGGAGGGGAGATGCACTCCTGGAAGCCCAAATATGAGCTGGCTCAGAGGCATTTGTTGCTCTCAAATGCTGGTCCCAGCACTGCCAGACAGCTGGAGGGGGAAGCCCCTGGGAGATGCGGGCCTGCAGGGACCCCAGACCACCGAGACAAGCTGCATTTAATGCATAAAGATCACAGGAGTCACCATGTGCCATCACCCTGTCCCCAGCGAATCTATGAGCTCCGGAATCAGTGCTCAAACAGTGGCAATTCTAGACTGCAGGAGGAAGAGCGAAGAAGCGACAGCCCCAGCAGAGAGGGGACTTTGCCGGGTGGGAATGACCACAAGATCCTGCAAAACACCCACACCACTGCAGCGCAGCTGGGGAAGCACCGTCCTGCCTGTGGTCATGTGCTGTGAACTTTCTCAGCATTTCCAAGTAAACCTGCCCTGCTCTCTCCGTGGCTGCTGAGGCGAGACCTTCTCTTTTCCTCCCAGCAGCTCCTTCGGACATTGCAGGGAATAAAAATCCTTCTTGGACTCAGTAGCAGAGGCCTGGAGGCTTTTGTTCCTCTGTCCTGAGGTTGCGCAGCTCCTCTATGAGGGCTCCTGCTAGCATTTGCCCCTCCTTGCTACCCTTGCTGTGGCAAACAGCTGAAGAAAGCAAAGCAGAAGCACCAGCCCTGAGTTTGTATCCCAAATGGGCTGTTTTAAACAGAAACTGAAGCCCAGGATGGAAAAGCTCCAAACCAAACCAATTAACTACCCAGTGAATAATTTATAAGACAAACACCATTTCTTTTCCTCCTGAACTAAATACAAATGGTTTACGATCTCCTCAAGCCTCCTTGTTACCTAAAAATCTTCCCCAGCTCCTTCATGGTGGGAACATCTGGGCTGCGGTTGCAGGCAAGCAGGGGATAAGGACATTTGGGCGGCACTGGCTGGTGCGGTTGGGGCGTGCAGACCTCCTGGCTGATGGCTGCTCCGTGACCTGACCCCTTTTTTTAACCCTTAGGATCAACTACACAACATCAATAAACCTGGCACTTAGACATTCAAAATGGCCTTTCTGCCCACATACCTTAACCGTCACTGAACATCAGCCGTTTCCACAGTAACCCAGCGAGCGGCTGTGACAGGCCACCGCCACCCCACCAGTTCAGGCTGGCTGGCCTGCATCCCTGCCGTCACTGGGGAATGCACCGGCACTGCCCCAGCACCAGCATCCCCCAAAGCAGCACCAGGCATCATAGTGCAATGGCCCCAGTGGGATGTCCCCAGCTGGTTCTGCAATCCGCAGGGCTCCGACAGGCTTCCAGACAGGCTTCCAGGGTGATACGGATTTGAGCACGGGTCCCCAGAGCAGTCAGGACACTACTTTGAGCACAACCCTCTAATGGTTTACAACTCACGGTGGAAACAGATTGACTTGCAGCCCAGGGCTTTAGCCAGTGACACGTTCAGTGCAATAGAATAATTGCAGAAAGCAGATTAGCACTGCGAGGTAATGATCTTTTTGCCTGCTTTTCTTAGCCTGCCTCATCCATTGCTGTCCTGCATAGGATTAGCATATGCCTCATTTTGGAGCAGACATTCTGGCTTTAAAACCCAGCCCTTCGGATAATGGCTAAATGAAGACAGATAACAGCAGCCTCTGCACTAGCAGGGTGCTGTTGAGCCTACTGAGGTTCACAAATGGGATGCTCGCTCCGCTCCAGGCAGGCAGAGGAGCTTTCGGTGTCTGCAGGCAGCTGCCTCCAATTTCTCAGGGAGATAAAGCCGCCGTGCATGCATACGTGCGTGGGGGAAGTTGTGTGTGAGCTGCCTTTTCCCCAGCAGTGAAGAGACTGGACAGAGGGGACACGGGAGAAAGTCTGCTCCTGCAGCAGGAAAGGGCTGGTGGTGTCAGGGAGTTAATGACTGCTGCCGAGCATGGCTGAGGGGAGCGGCACTGCAGGATCCGAGGAGAAGCCACGTGGGAATTGCCACCTAATTTATAGCAGATGGATGTCTGCCTCAGCCTCCAGCACACTGCCGTTCCTGCGGCTGGTCTCGGCTGCACACCGGACGGCAGCGGGGGACAAGACTGCCCTGTCCCATGCCAGGGAGGGGATGGTGGCACCAGGGGGGCCGTGCACCCCACCACGAGCATGATGTGCTCCCGGGGCTGAGCAGCACCGCATGGAGCAGAGCCAACACCGCACGTCTCCCCGTGCAGCACTCACCGCCGGCGAGACAGCCACGGAGCTACATGACAGCGGGCACACGCCGTGCTCCGAGCGCTCACAGCGAGCCACGAGCAGTCAGTCACAGGATCGTGACCAGCCTATTACGAACACATTAATATCGCAATTTATACACACGTATCCGAGGGCATGGGCACCAGGAGGAACCAGAAGGGTTACTCATGGTGCAGACGATATCCCTTGGTTATACCCGCTCTGTGAGCAGTAAGGGGCAGACCCGGTGGGCTCCTGCATAGCCCAGGCAGCCAGAGGGGCCAGGCCAGGAGGACTTCCACCTGCCCAGGCACCAGGGGTGAGGTTTGAGGGTGGCGACAGGCACAGCAGGACACCAGGACTTCACCTGGGCAACAACTGACCTCGAAGGGATGCAGAAGAGGCAATATTACAGATATTACAGTTGACCAAATACCCACTGAATTACAAGTGCAAAAAACAAGGGCTTCACCGATGAGGCTGTTGGAGGGGACAGCCGAAGCAGAGGGGATGAGGATGAGCGTAGCTCTGCCAGAGGCTACCGGGGTGTTACTGCAGTTCAGCAGAGCTACTGGACCAGGCACAGTGGTAGCAGGAAAACAGGCTTGGAGGAATTAATGAGCCTCGTGGGAGGAAGTGCTAAAAACCACCAGGAGAGGAGGCAGCAGGAGAATCCTAAACAAATCCACCACAATTGCATCTGTGAGGCTACGGCTGAAATAGCGAGCGCAAGGAATGGGCTGCAGAGAGGACTGAAGCTTAGAGACCTTGCAAGAGATGAGAAAACGCAGAGGCAGCCAGCAAAGCAGCTCAGCTGCATCAGCCTTGGGGGGAAAAAGGATGAATGTGGGGACACCACATCAAAACTGACCTACAGCCAAAGGCTCGGAGGCCGGGTGCAGATACCCCTTGTCTGCTGTGCAGCAGCATCTCCATGCCCCACAGCGGTCACAGCTCCACTGAGCCAGGTGTCATGGCACGAGACAGTCTCTGCCAAGCACTGCTCCTGTCTAATTTAGCCCAAACTCGATCCTAACTCTATCCTCTTGAATTCAAGGTGGGAGGAGAGGATGAACCTTGGCATTTATCTGTCAGATCCCTGCCTCTCAGCTCTGTCCTTCCCCACGGGGCAGGTAAGAGCTGGGCATGGGCAGGCAGTGAAACCAAGGATGCCCTGGAGCAGGCACACTGCTACCTGCCTGCGAGTCTGCCGGAGACATGTCCTGCCTTATTAAAAACATGAGCAAAGGCCAATGGAAGATCTCAGGATCTTGTGGCTGCTGGACCAGAAACCAAAGAAGTCAGTAAAGCTCTTACTGTATTGCTGACAGTCCTGAAGGGTTTGGGACCCAGGAGAGACAAGAGACTACGAGGGGTGAGGAGGGGTGGCAGGGCCTGACCATGGCAATCGACTACCAGAACCAGCACTGTACCATGCAACAACTAGCAGGGGATGGCAGGATGAAAACGCACAGGGCCCAGGAGGGCATGTACGCCAGGGAGTGGAAAGACTGCTCTGTGGGCTGAAGGGGAGGATATCGGAGGCAGCTGGCAAGACACCCAGGGGGTGGCTTACTGGAGCCAGGGACACCCATGCTGAGGGACTCCCAGCCATCTCTTCTTGCACCCTGAGCCTGACGCCCCCTATCCCATCATTTCCAGTTCATTCAATGATCCTGCATGGCTTGACAAATTCAGAAGCGCTGCTAAGGCAAGAAAGTCCACCATCCAGCCCAGGTAGGTATGGCCATGGACTGCTCCTCTCCAGCCCTGAGCAGAGGCAAGGCCCTGCTACATGCCTGGCCTGTGTCATTCCCATCTGCCGAAAGGACCCTGCTCAAATGTTGCGTAGGTGTTTGGGTCATGGCCAGAATGTCACAACGCTTGCACTGCACACCCTTGGCATTAGTCCCTGTCTCTACGGCACAAGGAGCCAGACAGGGAGGGGAGATGCCGCAGACCACGCGCCCTGTGGCCGCAATGTGAAAGGAGCTTTAGAGTCCCTAGAAATGTCCAAGCAGATGCTCCAACATGCACTTGTGTCCTGAGCCCTGTCAAAGGTGAGCACTGAACCCCCAACCACAGCCTCTGCACTAGCCCCTCTCGCTGGTGCCTGCCTCCTTGGCACCCGTGCCTACCTTGGCATCCAGGATGCTCGTCTCCACCCGGGCCACCCCATGGTTCTCCCTGAACAGCTGGATCTTGCTGACCTTGCTGAACTCCGACAGCACTGTGGTGAGGTTGGTCTTCAGGTCGATGACGTGGCTGATGCCATGCCGGGGTCCCACCAGAAGCGTGGTGGCTGGCTGCTTCTCGTCCTGGTAGCACGAGCACAGGGAGAAAGACAGACAGACGGACAGGGGTCAATAAAGGCACCCTGGAGCTGCACAGGCTGCGCCTGGCTCTCTCCATGGAACCAAGCCTCGATATCGGCAGCTCAGCCGGGTCCCAGATGGCTCTTGCAGAGCAGCAGGTGAAGCTGGTGCCATGAATCCCCTGCCCTGAGCCTCTCTGCAGAGTTGGGAATGGTGTGCAGGATGCCAAGGCTATTTAAAAATAACACATTGAACTGAATGTCCACATGAAATATTCAGACCTGCTGGTGTCACTACAGAAAAGTAAGAGCATGTTATAAATCTGCCTGATCTGACATTGCCTCTGAGAGAAGGAAGCAGAGGAGGGACTGAATGCATTTTAGAAGAGTAGAAAGACTAAAGCCTTGACTGAAAACAGAGATCTTTCTTGATCTGGTCTGCCCAGGAAGGTTGCTTCAAGCCAGACGTGGAGGTGAAGAGGAGCTAGGCAGACCAGTCCAGAAGAGAATAAGGGAATAGTTTTTACCACTTCCATGTGGTTCAACTCCTAGGCTGGCTCAGTCATCGCTTTGGTGTCAGAGATGAATAAAAGGCAGGGCACCCACATCAGAGGTGAGCTGGCCAACGCTGCACACCCAGGCAGTGTTGGAGGCAGGCTCTGGCCAGTCGGCCACCGCACCGACTAGACACCACGTGATTCTACCTTCACTGATCTCCTACAGACAGCCCTTTGAGCTGCGAGGTGAGGAGCTCTGAGGTGTGGTGGAAGCAGAGCAGATCAAAGGCTGCAAGAGATTGAATCCAGAAGGCAAAGCAAGGGAAGCAAGGGAAGTGCTGAGACCTTTGGTGGGGGTAAAGGGAAAGATGGCAGAGAGATGACACTTACATGGAGACCCCTGGCTGGGAGATGGAGTGAGAAGGATGGAGAGCCTTAGCGGGTCCACTGTTCTCCTGTTCGGCTTGGTGGCTTTCCTCCTGCTGTGGAGGGGTGGAGATGCCTCTGATTGAGATGAGGGAGGAGTGGGCCATGATGGTGGCAGCTTCCTGAGAGCTGCCAAGTAGCGGTTGGGCTGGACCATTGCTGATGGAGACGGTAAAGCCATCTGGGCTGTTCCCTGCGTGGACAAGCAGGGAACACGGTGGCCTTTGCCAAGGATGGCCCTCCTCCGAGACGGATGGCAGGATGCTGCCAGGGCAGGACCGAGCTATAAGCATGTGCCTGAAACTGCTGTGACTTCATGGAGCCGGTCATCTTGTTGCCCAAAAGGCTGGCAAGAACAGAGCTGACCCTGACCCTGCAGAGCTGAAGATCTGACTTACTGTCAGCAGAGGCTCTAAAGGCTTTTCTGGATGGGCTTGGACCCCAGCAGGACACAGCAAGAGACCGAGGGAAGTAATTTCTGTGGGAGCCACATCTCCTGTGGCTCTCCCCTCCAGCACACACTCAGGACCAGTGACAAGCACCTCCCAGCCCATCCTGAATTACCGTACCAGTCCCACTGTGTTGAAGAGGACCCCAGCAAAGGTGGGCAGCTCATTCAGGATCCTCAGGTACTGCAGCTTCGCCTGGGCCGTGGAGACCTGACAAAACACATCACATGGGTGATCACCACCAGTACAAGGGGGAAGACATGCAAGAGGCTGGTGCAAACTCAGGAGCTCCCAAGCAGGGATGTGCAGCCTGTTGGTGGACAACTCGGGGCATGGGCTGTGCTGGCAGCAAGCCTCGGGGCTTGACATGGGGTGGAGGGGGTCTCCGCTCCCCTGCTGTCCTGGGCAGATGCTGGGAGGTAACTCAGAGCAGAGGCACAGCCAGGGAGGAGCCCAGATGCTTGATGTATAACTCCCCCGGGAGATGTATAATCCCCCCAGAGACCTATAACCCTCATGAGGAGCTCTGATGGCAGTGGGGACTGAGGCAGTGGCTCAGCAGCCTCCTCCAGATCGTTCCAAGCCCAGAAGCAAAGATAACGATAAACATAAGCTTAACTGATGTGTGCCACTTCAGCCAAGCTGAGAGCCAGCTCTCGGCTGATCTCACTCCAGTGATCATCGCTGCAGTCCCCGAAATCCAGATCAGCTCTCGGAAGTGGATTCAGGAGAGCAAGCGGCTGCCTGGCTGTCACCCCGGGATTTATCTCCCATCCAAGGAAACTTAAGCAGCAATAACAGGAGACCCCGAGCAGCTGGGGACAATGGGGCACGCTGCCACCCCGCTAGCCCCGAGCCATGGCCACACGGGTTGGGCTCACCTTGGTGCCGCCAGGCTGGTTCTGGTGGGCTTTGAGCTGCTGCGAGAGGGATTTCCGGAGGCTCTTCTCTTTGACGAGCTGCAGGAGTGAGGGGGGCAGGAAGGGCTCCAAGCCCCACTCCTTCCTGTGGGGAGGAAAGCCTGCCTGAGCCACCAGGCCAGAGACCCCGCCGATGGGCAGAGGGCCAGAAGCCAGGGATGCTGCTCGAGAGCATCCCTTGCCATCAGAGGGGGCCGGAGCCACACCAGCACCCTCCTGGTGTCACAGCTGGAGCAGCGGGAGGCCCTGCCCCGGGTGTCTGAGGGGATGGGACCCCCGGCTGGTGTCACAGCCATGCAGCAGGGCCAGGCTCTGCAGCTGAGCCCAGCTCCCACTCACATTCATGTAAGGATAGGGGATTCCAGGCAAATCCCTGAACCTCTCTGGGGGGTCCTCCCAGGGTGCCATCTCCCTGCTCCCTCCCCGCGCACACTGGGCAAGGCCAGCCTGCAGACGGGCTCCGTATGGATTTAGGACCACCGGGAGCTGCAGGAGGGCTGAGCCAGGGCTGCACAGCTTGATGACGGGCTGAGATTACGCAGCCACAGTGCCTTCTCCTTGCCTTGGATGCCAGGCGGAAAAACAGCCTGGGTTCCCATGGGAATGATCCTGGGCTTGCAGCAAATATCCCTGCCAGCCCTGCCAAGGCTGCCGTGTGCTGCTGGATGTCAGCGTGTGGGGGTCTTCCCCAGCCCCGTGGTGGGACCAGAGGCTGCGTGTCATTGCTGCCGAGCCCGTGAGCCACGAGCCCGCTCCAGAGGGGCTCCCAGGGCTTCTCATGCTCAGCATCCCGACATGTTGCTGGGAGCACCCCAGTTACACAGGGGCTGTGAGCAGGAATGCAGGGAGGGTACACAGAGAAGGGCTGCACAGTGGCATGGGGAGTAGGAGGAGGACTCACTCCACGTTCTTGAGGGAGACCTTCTGGCTGGGGCGAGTGGCTGAGACGGTGATGTAGATGTGGAGGGCAGCCAGCCCCAGCAGCATCTCTGGCTTGGGGTCTGTGCCGAAGCGCTCTCTGATCACATCGTTCCGGCTCTGCAGGAAGGAGGAGAGGTGTCCTCAGACAGCCAGGTGTACAGGGTACACCAAACCGAGAGATGCCTCCACAGGACCCAGCCCGGGCAGATGTGTGGGCCACAAGCACCAGCAGCTCCCAGTTCCTAGGGGCGAGTCCCCTACCTGGATGTACAGGTACTCAAACGCTGCAGGGTCCCGGCGCAGCAGCTCCACTGGGTCCTTGGGGAAGAAGCTCACACGGAAGAGGCATCTCATGCCATGGTAGTGTGTCCTTTGCACAACCTGTGGCAGCAGCAGAGGGGAGCCGTGAGCCCAGGAGCCGTGTCTGTTTGCCTGCAGGGCACGAGACACCCTCTCCTCTCCCCTGGGGGAGGGATTTGATTCCTCTCCTCCATGCACCACCTGATCCTTTCATCCTGGAAACAGCACAGCCTTCCTTGATGCGACAGTTTTGCCTGGTGCTACAGGAGTTTATGCCACCAAGGCTAATGCTTCCTCCACAATCCCCATCTTGTCTCTGGTCCCATGAAGCACCAGCTTCCTGGCTCTCCCGGGCAGGCCAAGGATGTTCATGAACGCTGCCTGCAGCTGCCCAGGCTGGAGCACGGAGCATCTCCATGGTGCTGTCCAGGTGGGATGGGTAAAATCCTGACTGTCTCCCTCTTTGGCCACCCTTTGCACCCCTGAGCCTGCAGGACCATACCAGAGGCAAGGAGAGGCTACGCCACCCCATGGCACAACCCTGGCCAAGCCCCACGCTGGTGGGAGAAGAGCGTCCCTGCACCCCAGCCACTGGCCATGGCCGTCCCAATGCCCTCCCGCACCCAGAGCCTTACGTGGGCCAGCGGCTGCTTGTCCTGGAGCAGCAGGAACCGGTGGCTCTGCTCCGGGCTGGAATACTCCAGGACCAGGGCAAAGTGCTCGATATGCCTCAGGGACAGGCGGTCCTGCAACGTCACCATCACGTCCTGCAAATGCCACAGACAGGCTCGGGTGGGAGGCACTGGCTGCCTCCCGGCGTGGGAGCTGGCACCCCGCGGACAGCCCCCTTCTCCCTGGCACTGGGGCCGTGCCAGCACAGAATGAGGCCCTGCAGCGCTGAGAGGGGCTGTGGAATGGTACCCAGCCACTGCTGGACAAAGTGACCTCGCAGCAGGAGGTGACCAGCAGGCAGACCCTCGGCACCTCAGGTAACACAGCTGTGCTTCGAGGGGGGCTGTGGGGAGCCGGCCCCTGGCAGAGGGACTCGCAGGAGCATCCAGCCTGGCTCGAGGGCAGGCTCTCAGCAAGGAGAAAAGTTAGGAGGGGGAGAAAGACAGCAAAAACCCATTTGTGCCATCTGCAAAGCGTGTCGCCGGGGGAGGCGGAGGGGCTATCTATCATGCGGTGGCAGTTCACAGCCAGCCCAGTGCTGCTGCGGTGCTTGTGCAAGGAAGCGGGAGACAAGGAAAAACGGATCGGGCAGGCAGGAGGAGAGAAGCGTCACAGTGCCGTGGGGGGAGCGGAGGGGCCCACCTTCACGGTGGTTCGGCCATCGAATGTGAAGGATTTGATCTGCCCGTTCTCCAGGAAAACCTTCAGCACGTTGGGAATGAGGAGGAGAGCTTCTTTCTTCAACATGTCCTGGCACGTGGGGCCGGCAACGGGGGAGGTGAAGAGGATGGGGGGCACGGAGAGACAGAGGGAGGGAGAGGAAAGAGAATGAGTGTCAGTGATGGAGCGGTTACGGTATCCTCTGCTTCTCTAGGCTTGTGTGCCAAGAGGCACATTTCCCTTGGAAATCCAGCATCTCTGCGGAGCCATCGAGAAACGCAGAGCTGGAGCAATTCAGAGCTGCCTGAAAGATTCACCTGCCCAGCTCCGAGCAGCTGCGGTGGGAAGGGAGCATCCCACTCCGTTCAGCACGTCCCAGAGCCATGCCCATGCCTGGCAGCCTGTCCCACTCCCCAGCTGGTGCCCCAGGGGGGAGGTGATGCCCGGGGTGGCTCAGAGCCGATCCCCCTTTCCCTGACCCGTACCCCAAGCCTAGCCCACCCTTAACCTTGCACGTGCCCTGTGCAGGACATTGGGTGAAGGCTGGGTTTATTCAGTGAGAAGAATTTCAATCAGATAATTACTTAACTCAGTTTTTGCTTAAAATAGAATTTGCTAGAAGTGCTTAACAGGTTTTTTTTCGGTTTTGTTTTGGGGTTTTCGTGTATGCTGCTTAAAAAAACCTTTCTGCATCTAAGAGATAGCGGCGCTGGGTTGGAACACTTCTGCAGCGTAACAGATTCCATTGCCACGCAGCAGTGCCCTGGGCACCCTGCCCCACGCACGGGCCCTCCTGCAAAGCCTCTGGCACCGGGCTGGAAGCCACAGACCTTCCTTAGGGCATCCTTGGGTGCCCAGGGGGACTCGGGTGGGACCAGGTTTCCAAGGGCAGTTTCTGGGGCTGCATCCAGACAGAGGGACAGGGGAGGACCACGGCATGTCCCCCCAGCACTGACCCAGCAGTTTGAGTGTGCCCAAGCGCATCTGCCCTGAGGGCTCCCCAGGCCAGAGGGCTGTTCTCACCCACGAAGCCCAAATCAGGGGAGAGGAGCCCTGCGGCCCCTAGCCACCTTGCACCCCATGGCCCTGGAGACTCCTGAGGAGGGTGAATCACGGAGGAAGCAGGGCAGGACTTACTGGGTCCGTCTCGCCGACTGTCACCTGCTCTGAAAATCGGACCTTCGCTGGGTTGGACCTTAGCTTCGCCTTTTTGGCTGCGCTGATGAAAGCAGATTTGGGAGACTGGAAAGAGAGCACCGGGTAAATCACCTGCCTACCCTTGGAGCTGTGGCGCAGGGAAAGCCAGACAGGAGGCCCAGAGAACGCCTCTCTGAAGCCAGCATGACAATGGGGAGCAGGAAGCAAACCATGAAATGTGGGAGTGGAAAGCAAGTCCGCTTCGCTGTGGTTATACAGTGCTGCAGGCAGGGCCTGCCTGATGAGCATCAGCCTCTGAAGTCACACCAGCACCCTCAGCGTGATGGGGAGGCTGCACCCCTGTGGGCACATGTGCCCAGCAGAGGCTGCACCCCTGCGGGCACATGTGCCCAGCACCCCCTGTGCAGGCTGAGCTCCAGCAGACATGAGCCAGGGCTCTCTCAGGCGTATCGGTGCTGGTTCGGATGGGAGAGACGAGCCCCTCAGATGTGGGTTGGCAGCTGCAGTGAGGAGCCAGGTGGCTGCGAGATGGGAGATGGCAGGACTCCAGGCAGCCCTGCAGGATGTTCTGGTGGCAGTGCTGGGTGCTGGGGAGATTCAGCCTGCACATGCTCCGTCACGGAGGCAGTTGTGCTGCACAGCTGTGTGCGTCTGAGGGCAACGGAATCACCCAAGCAGCCTGCCCTGGCTGGTGGCCATCCAGGACCAGGAGAAAAAAAGCTTTTTTGGAGCCCAGCACATGCCCCACTCCTGATGGAGCAGCGCTGGGCAGTGGCATCTCCTTCCCAGAGAGGAGGGGAGCACAGGGGAGCTCTCACACTTATCTCCTTCACCAACATCAAAGGGCTCAGTAAAGCAGAAACGATGCCCTGCTACCACCACCATCAGCATGACGATTTAATCTGCTCCAGCGCCATGGGTGCCGAGCCCCAGTGCACCATCACCACCCAGTGCCAGCACCACCAGCTGCACTGCTCGGGGCCCACAGCCTGGCACTCCCACCTCCCCAGGCACCCCCCGGCCAAGCCTACCAGGAACAGCAACAGCATGTCCACCCCTGCCGCCTCTGGGACAGCGGACTTCATCAGACACGCCTGATGCCCTCAGCAAACCATACGGGTTTGGGGATCTTTTTCCTTGCTCCCTCCTGTGAGGAGGTAGTGACGAGGACAGGGAGATTACCGCATGCCCACACTGATCCTGCGAGTCTGCAGCAGCTCTGAGACCCAACAGCTTGGAAGAGCCTTGGACTCTTCAGTTGAGCTGCCTGTGTGGTCCCCCAGGGCCTCCAGGGACCCCACCTCGGTCTCCCAAAGGGCTCTTAACTCCTGTCCTGGCTCCCCTGGGGCTGGCTGTGGCCCCGCCAGTCTCACCTGGTGGGTGTGCAGGACCGTGAGGATGATGAAGTCCTTGGCCTTCCTGTGACAGAAAGGAGAAATGAAGGTGGAAGGGACGTCACATGTGCATTTGGCGATTGAGAGAGCACATCCCACCCTCCCAAGCCTGATGGTGGCCGAGACCTTTGTGGGCTCCTTGGGGTGCTTGGTAATACAGCTGTGGGTGCTCTCCCAGTGCTGCCCGCCCCTTGGCCAGCCGGGAACAGGTATAGCACTTGCTCCAAGGCACTACCCCTGCTCAAGTTGAGGCTTCCCCACACCAGCAGTGACCACCAGTGACAGTGGAGCCTGAGGGTCTGTGCTGACACCCCAAGGCTCTGGTTGGGGCACAGCAGCCTGGCACAAAGCCTCTCCCCAAAGGCAATGAGGGACAAGTGTTGTCCTCACCTGACGAGCTCGATGAATCTCTCTCTGGGGGCTTCACTCACATCCTCATCATTGATGGCCAAGATCTGGTCTCCTGGCAGAAGTTTATCCTCAGAGGGGCCACCTGCCGGGAGACGGGGTCAGGGCCAGGCCAGGTATCCCGGGGTTGCAGGGTAGGGGGGGAGGCAGGTGGGTCCCAAACACCCCCAAATTGTTTGCCCATGTATGTGGCTGTGGAGGGCACCCCGCAGGCCCACTGGAGGGGACGGGAGAGGACAGGAGCCCAGGGAGGGGTTCCACCAGGGGAAGGTGCCACTGTGCCTCCAGGCACCCTGCAGCCGTGTCCAGGGACCCCCCCACTGCACACCCTACCTGCTGCCACCGAGCGCACCACCACCGGCCTCTCACTGCCGGCCACGAAGCCGAATCCGTAGTGCGGGTGGCGCTGGACCGTCACCTGTCGGAGTGTGTCCGAAGGCAGCTGCCCACATTCCATATCATCGCCACCGCGCTCCTCCGGCATCACATGGCTGCGCTGCAGAGCGGAGGGGTAGGCTGTAATGGAGCCCATCATGGCAGCCCTCCCTGCTCACCTCAAGCCCCCTGCGACCTGGAGGGCAGCCCCACTCTGCCTGCCTCCCAGCAGCTTGCTGGGACATGCACAGCCCCACCGTCCTCCCTTGCAGAGCAGTGCTGCTCCATCACCGTCCTTGCCACAGCACCAGCAGCTTGGGCAGGGGGACATTCATGGAAATATCCCCCACGCCCTCCTCTCCCAGCATCTCACTGTCCCATCCCTGTGCCAGCCTCTCACTTCATTAGATGGCAGACCCCTGCAGGGTAAACTCTTGGTGGTGTGACTCTGGCCGTTACCTGAGGGATGCCACTGCTGCGAGGTTCAGAGGAGACAGCAGCCCTGGCATGGACAGAGTGCCGTCTCTCTGCCCATTGTGCAGAGGTCTAAGAGCAAACTCAAGGGTTGGCTTCTTCATGCTGTGTAACACGGCTGCGCAGTATCAGAGATAAGTGGAAACAAGTTCAGCCAGTCTGAAAACTGGGATTAAGGCAGGCTCAGCCATGGCTGCTGGCACTGTGACTGAGTCCCTGCCGACAGCCCCGGCACTCCTCGAAGCACTGACAGCCAGAAGCTGGGAAGACCCGGCCAAGGGCAAGGTCATGCCAAACCTGCCCTTGGCATCCCAGAGCAATGCCAGCCATGGCTCCGGGCTGCTCGGCAGAGCTGCGAGCCTGCTATCGGGGAGCAATCCCAGCACCATTGGCAGCGGAGCCCAGCACAGACAGATGGCAACGTGCACAGCCACGGCCAGAAAAACAAAGTGATGAACGCGACGTTGTTTCTGTGCTGCTTATTGCTTGTTCCTGTCCAGACTATTTAGCTGGCTTAAAAAAGATCCTTCCCGGCCTTTTGGCAACACATCGATTGTTCCGTCTCTTATCAGTTTAGGATTTGACGCATCATCCATCTAACGCAACCTGTCTGCATTTCCGACCCCCCCTGCCTGCTCCCAGTGCTGCCTGTCGGCCCCTGCGGCACAGTGAAGAGGGACAGCACGCGGGGCTGACACAGGACGGGAGCTTCCTGCAGCTCCGCGCCAGCACACGTGCACCTTTGGGCTTGAGCACGTCGCTGCCAGGAGAGACAGCCCTGTGCCGGCCCTGATCCCAGATGACCTGTCCCGCCTTCCTGTGAGGGAGCAGGGTCCGGCTGTGTCCCTGCTGCCTTGTCTCCTGCGGGAGACAGGAGGGCTCAGAGCACGGGGCACCTCCACCCACTGTCAGGGACACAGCACTGGCACTCTGTAGTGATGGGATGCCACCACTGCCGGGTCCACCCTGACCCATCCCCGGTGCCCAGCCGGATGGGTACCCATGGCTTTCCCCTCCCTCACGCAGTGGCATGTGGCTGGAGAAGCAAAACAGTGAGACCCAGGGAAGGGAACTGCTGAGGAGCAGAAGGGTGCGGGCATCCCAGCGACAGGACAAGGGGCAATGGGCACAACCTGAAGCACAGGAAGTTCCGTCTCAACGTGAGGAAGAACTTCTTCCCTCTGAGGGTGACGGAGCCCTGGAACAGGCTGCCCAGGGAGGCTGTGGAGTCTCCTTCTCTCGAGATATTCAAAACCCACCTGGACAAGGTCCTGTGCAGCCTGCTCTGGGTGACCCTGCTTCGGCAGGGGGTTGGACTAGATGACCCACAGAGGTCCCTTCCAAGCCCTACCATTCTGTGATTCTGTGATCTCCCAGGGCTGGGGGGAGTCCCACACCCATCAATGGTCCCAGCAGTGGTGCAGCACCTGCAGGCGTGGGGTGCAGGGCTGGCTCCATCGCCAGGAGAGCGCAGCTGCAGGGAAGCGCAGGCAAGACCATCTCCCCTGCGACTGGCTACGTGCCGCCTCATTAGCTGCTCGGCTACTCCCATGGGCATGTAAAAGAACAACAGCAACAACAACAAGAAAAAAAGTCACACGATTCGACCAATTTTCTCAAACGAACATTATCCAAAGCCATTGTCTGCAGCTGAAAAGGGGACTGCACGTAGCGCTGTGTCTCCGCACGCCTGGCATGGCCAGGGAGAATGCCTGCTGTTTGCAGAGATGGAGCTGGCTGCCAACAGACAGCAGCGCTGAGCTGCCGGCTTCTCCCAGGGGAGACCTCCTTCCTTCATCCTCCCGACACTGCCCACAGCAACTCCAGCCCCTGCATCCAACAAGCCCCGACAGCACATGAACGTGAGGATGAACTGTGGGGCTCAAAGCACTGGGATGCTTTAGAGATGTGGCTGAGCTCAGTGCAATTGCTCTGGGGAAACTGAGGCATGGGTTTGCTCACCAAGCCACAGCCAAGCAGAACAAGTCCCAGACTACAGCTGCCCAGTTAAAGCTGTTTGTGTTCCCAGAGTTGTCCTTTCGTGTGTGATCTGGGAGCGGGTCTCAGCCGCGCTCCTCCCCATGGAGCCTGCGGCCAAGGCACTAATACCACCCGGGAACAGCAGCCTCTCATGCAGCTGAATTACCATCAGAAAAGGTTAGTGGGGAAACCTTTGCAGCTTAAATGGACAAAAGGAAAAGAAAGCACACCTCATTTCAGCCACAACCAGTCTGCCATCCAGCATTAAAGGGAAGAGGGAAATAAAGATACTGACTAAAACTCCTTTACCAGGCTCTTAAGCTTCTCCTCTCCTGATAAGGCTTTGACACTGCAGAAGCATTACTAGGAAATTAAATAAAAGAGGACCAGTGTCCTCACAAGCAGGACTTATCCACTCCTGGAGAAGCAGTAATGTGCTCAGCAGCAGGTACAACATGCCTTCTGCAGGCTGTGGCTCTGAACAGCCTTCCCACGGCAGCTCTCCCACGCTGGGCTTGGGGCACGACATGTGCTTGCCCTGGACCAGAGGAAGAGGTCAGAGAAAACCAGCAGCAGCAGTGGGTAACGCTCTCCCTAACACTGATAATTACAGCTTGGCTGAACCCCAGGACCACAGGAGCCATCACTTCCCCTGAAGCCTGTTTTTTTTTTCTTTCTTCTTCTAACTCCTGGGCAGAGAAGCACACTAGGCTGCAAATCTCTCAGCCTCACTCTTGCAGTAGTGAACTGGGGCTATAAAACAACACCTGGAGCTCCGTAGCTCCACCCCGTCAGCAGCACCCAAACCCAGCCCCATCCCAGGTTCAGCTGCTGCTGATCCTGGCCATGCTGCTTGGAAAACACCCGCCACCCCCCTCAGTGGGCACAGACCAGTGCTGACCCCGTCCCACCGCAGGGAGCAGATGGCCTATTCCCACTCTGCCCATGTCCCTGTCTGCTGCCTGCCTCCAGCCAGAGAGGCTGCACCACGTCCCCTTGCATCCCTGGGGACCACCGTGGCACAATGCCACTGAGACACAAGGTCACTGGAAAACGGCTCAGCACAAGGTAGAAGGACTCTCCAGGAGAAGCCCCCCTGGTCCCATCAGCAGAAGGAGCCCACCATGGATGTGCCCCTGTGGGAGGATGTCCACTCCTCATCCGGCTCTTCACAGTGTCTTGACTGACACGGCATGAAGATATCCCCTCTCCTGGGGCTTGGACACTTATCTGCTGTGCTCAGAGCTCAGACACCAATCCAGTCACGCTCTGCCATCCAAGGTAAGAGAGATATCAGCTCTGTCCAGTCACTCCCCACCACGATATGCCACCAAGGGATATGCCTTCAGCTTCCTGAGCACCTTCAGACCTCTGTGCTACAGAGCTGGGCTGAATGCAGAGCCCTCATTCCCCCCCAGACAGATCAAGGAAGAGCAAGAGTTACTCTGAAAGCTGACACGTACATTTTTAATTTCCTACTGCAAGAAATCTTTGCTCCCTTTGAGGACTGGTTTTCTCTCTTTGCTTTTAGGGCTGACTGATGATCTCTGCTAGAGGGAAAAGTCACCAGAACAAACCAGTACCACCTGCCTGGGAGGAGCAATGGTCTCCATCTACCCAAGGCACTTGCACCATTTTCAACCACCTTTAAACAGGACAGCACCAGGTGGAAACACTTCCTGCAGCTGAAGCAGGGCTTACGACTGAGCCCCAGAACAGGAGCGGGTACAGAAAGGTCTCAAGCCCTTTGCAGAGGGGCACTTGGCACAGCCGGCCCTGCAGGGGTGGGTGCCAGCTCTCCTCCCCCTTCCTCTGCTGCCATGAACACCCCGAGAACAAACAGAGCCTGTGGATTCCTGTCTCTCCTGCTGCAAAACTGTGCCTGGCTCCTCCATCTGCGGGGCTGCAGTTGGTGAACGGCTTGCGAGGCATGTGGGATCCTGAGCACGTGCGGCAGCGGCAGGAAACGCCGGGGAATGGGCCAAGAAGTGTTTTTATGGGGACCTTATGGCAGCTCCAGCCTCACATGCTGGTCTCCATCTCAAGACGGAGCCCACAGGGCTGCCAGGGTGTGTGGGGACCAATGGTGGGGACAAGAGCAGAGCGGGCAGAGCTGGCTGACACAGGATCCACGGAGACGTGCATCTCTGCTCCATGAGCCCTGCACATCTGCGCCCAGCAAGCATCTGGTCACCTTGGAAGATGCCATTTGGACCACGTTAACATGTCAGACATCACCAGCAAGGGCAAACAGATGCTGTACTTCCAGACCACCATGAAGCTGCTCAGACAGACATGCAATGCACACAGAGGCGGCATTTGCTGGCCCGATAACGGCTGGCTGAAGCGAGGAGGGCTGGTCTGAGGGGTGCCAGCCTGGCTGAGACCGACTTTAAAGGCAGCAGAATGACCCGGGCCTTCACGGCTGAAGTCCTTCATGGACCCAGCCTGGAGAACTGCAGCCTGCGTACAGCTCTGCCATATGGCCCAGGACTTTACCCCTCATGCTCCAGCTCGGATTTGCTGTCAATATGAGGAAGCAATTTAAAATCAGTAGAGCTCTTGAGAAGGGTTAGCAAGGGTTAGCTTTACTGTTGGCGCTGGCTCTGTCCTGAGCTGGCAGGTACATCAGGTACGCTGCTGGTACAGAGGTCGGGTGCCAGATGGCAACCGTTTGAGGGCAAAAATACTCCGGGCTTTCAGTGCAAGAACAAGCAGCGTCCCCCAGCACGGCCGGAGCTGAGCTGCTGGAGAAGCCAGTGAGCGGCCAAAGGCAGCTGTAAATAATGAAGCAGCAGCCGCAGCCTGGCTCCGGGCAGCAGCCGCAGCTCTCTGCTGCTCAGCCTGCAGCTTTTTAAACAGTCCTGGCATCTCCACTAAACACAAACACAGGCAGAGGGGCCGGGAGGGATGGGGGCCATGTGGAAATCCCAGGATCTGTGATACCCCGGGGGTGGCAGAGAGGGATGGAGAGGGACGCAGCCCCCCTGGCAGGGAGTGGGACCAGCCTGACCTAGCACTCAGAGCTGCATCTTGGAGGTTGAGAGGGGCCATTCCCAAAGTAATGCTGCTTATTAACAGAAAATACAGTGTGAGCATGGCTAACAAAGACCCTGCGCCCCAACCTCCAGACACGCTCAGGTCAACAGAAGAAACAGATTCTGTGCTGAAATGACCCCTGTGAGACACAGCCAGAAGCACCACCGAGAATCTGAAGCCCAGCCTGGATTGCACCTTCCACAGGCAAACACTCACAAACATCATTTTCCCCATCTAAGACTTGGGCTCTCCAGCCTGGAAAGGAGAAGAGGAAGAGGGACCGTGATGGGGCCCCTAAAACCAGCCTGACAAGGGGGCAGGGACCCAGCACCTCACAAGAACTGGAGGGCATCTGTGGAAGGAGGCTTAACACATGGAAAAGGCAGGACTTTGCCACTCAAGAGCAAATTAATCGCTGGAGCTCGCTGCCACAGGATGCTGGCGAGGCTGTAAATTCAATTGGGTTTGAAAAAGCAATTTCCAGCTACTAAAGCCAGAAGCTTCCAAAATTCCGATGCTATAGCTTGCCAAAACCTGGGATAATTTACACCAGAAGGAGTCTGATCAGGGTGAGCCCTCTCCCTCCATACGCAGCGGGAGAGAGTCCCTGAGCCCAGCTCTCCGGCACACCGATGGGGCGCGTACCCACCTGCGCGCGTCAGGCCGCTGGCACGGGCTCCCCGGGGCGTGCGTGAGCGTGGGACCCTGCTTGCACACGCCCCGGCGTGGGGCCGGGTGCCTTCAGGAGGCAGCAGGGCTCCAGCGCAGGCGCTCGGCCGTGGTGCCGCGGGGCATCGGGTACCTGCGGGGACGAAGGATGCTGAGCGTGAGATGATGGGGACCTCCAGGGTGTCTGCGCACACAGCCTGGCACAGATCTGGGACGGGCTGGGGTGCTGTGCAAGCTGTCTGAATGCCCCCCCAGCGACAGCGGGTTGCCTTGCTGTGCCGGTTTGCTCGCTGTTACAGACCCCATTCTCCTATAGATGCGAATTGTTCTTACCTGGGGGGCTCCCACCATTTTCACCTCCAATTTTCCCTACGATTTTTGACTGTTTAAGGGATTTTTGTTCTCCCAGCTGGAGAAGCACCTTAGCAAGAAGAGGATCAAAGCAAAGAGAAGAGGATCAAAGCAGCAGGGCCAGGCCCAGAAGGCTCGTGCTCCTGCCTCCCCCAGCAGCAGGCAGGGGAGCCGCTACCCTCGGGCTGCCGGCTAAACGGAGCGGGGCTGGAGAGCCGGGGCCGGAGGCGAGCGACTTGGGACAGGCCGGGCTTCCCCTGCAGGGCTCTAACAAATCTGCCTACAGTGAGGGAGCGATGGTGAAAGGAAAGCCCACCTCCTCTCTGGTGCGTTGCGCATGCGCCCTGAGCATGGGCTGCAAAACCACAACATGGCACAATTTTTTAGGGTATTTTTCTTTCCCTTCAGGGACACCCAAGGGGCTGGGCAGCAATCTAGGGCCTGGGAGAAACTTGTTTCCAGCCCCTCCTCTGCTACCATCTGCCGTGGTGACCATGGGCACGTTACCTCGGTCCTCTCTCTGCGGTGCTCCACCGGTGTCAGTGGGCAGGAGCCCCCCTCGCCCAGGCGTTATGGACTCAGAGGGATTTTTACCTCTGCAAGGACTGTAAGAATAGAGTAAACACACAGTCAACACTGGGCTAAAATGAGATGAACACAAAAGAGGATTAATAAGCGATGGAATCAAATTCACAGCACTTTTCTCCCTTATTTGCGTGACACTTCAGCTGCGTGATGGGGGCTTGGAGCGACACCAGTGTCCCACCACAGCCTGGCCGCTCCCTACCGCTCAGCTACTGCTGCTGACGGAACCACCCAGCTCCTGCGTTCCCCGATTTGAACCCGGGAGACATTCATGGTGTATTAACTTTCCTTTCTGGCGGTACTGGAGGCAAACACTCTCAGGCCCATGGGGAGGAGGGGGCTTACACCGGGCGATGGGTGCCAGCCCCAGGCACTCCTGCCTCTCTCATGCTGGCATGGGCAGCTTGAAGCCAAACCAGTCCTTTCCTGCAAGACACCCCAAAGGCACACAGTGTGTTCCCAGAGTTTCACACTCTTCAGGGCCAGGCTCTGGCTGCTGTCCTGTGCGGAGGCTCCTCTCCGGCGCTGAGGCAGCAGGAGCACAGCTCCCTACACGCCTGCCTGGGCACCAGGCGAGGGAGCCCGTAGCTGCCTGCCTTACTCTGAAGGATTTCCAGGAGATGAAATGCTGCATACAAAGTCCAGAGGGGAGTTAAATAAAGGGGGAAGAGTTACGGATCCTTTACATCCCATTAGCGAGAGGGCACAGTCTGCATCCCTTCCCAGGCAGCAGTGAGGAAGATTCAGGGAGGCTGTCAGCCCCTCTCTCCCAGCGCTGCAGAAAGATGCTTGAAAATCCAATCAAGCACTTTCCTTTGGACCCTCACGAATCCCAGGACTTTCACTCTGGATTTAGAGAGAGCAATTTGCTCTGCTGATGACTTGCTGGAGGTTTTCAGGACTGCTATCTCCACCCAGAGCAGTGCAGAGCAGGGCAAGGAAGGGGCCTGGGGGAAGGGATGCGACGGAGGGGGCAGGACCGCAGACGTGACAGCAACATCCCCAGCCCAGACAGCTGTGTGACAGCCTCCGGGTGCAGAGGAAGCGTGAGTTGGACCCAGTGAACCCACTCGGCATCTTCCAGTGTGGTCCAGTGACCCATGGCTCATCCCTGACAGCCTGTCCAAGGCGAGAGCTCGCCTTGACATGGAGGTAGAGAACCCTGGAGCATTTCTGGCAGCAAAACATTGGCGAGAAGGTCCTCCAAGCCATGACAGTGCTGGCCGTTGAGCTTGCCCGTGTGGCAGTGGGGACTGTCCCACCAAACCCCCGACACTGTCACCAGCCTTAACCAGAGCTACACAGAAACCTGCTTATGGGAGGTGACACATCACTGGGTGCCCCTCCACCCCTGCCTGTTCTGGGAGCCCTTTCCATGCTCCGAGACTCAGCAAAGCTCTTGAACTGATGCCAGATAAAGGCAAAACCATTAAACAAACAGAAAAACAAATGAGCAAGAGCCTTCGAGTGTGATACTTTCAGCCTGGGGCTGCTGGCATTTCTGGCAGAGAGACTTAATTTATACATCTTTATAATGTCTTTATAACCTGCTCCGAGTCCTGCTGTCTGTCCCAGCATGCTGCTGGGGGTGCAGGGCTAGGAGGGGGCTCTGCAAGCCGCAGCGAGCGGGCTTGCGAGTGCAGCCTGCTTCCCAGGTAGCCAGGCCTATATTTAGAGGCCAACCTGCCCACGCGTACTCTGTTTTCTACACGTGTGTGTACAAACGTTGCACTGAACCAGCAGCCTCGGGAGACGGCGTCTCTCTGTCGACAGGAGACACGTGCGTCTCACCAGCCTCACGCCTCCTCGTCCGCAAGTCACCTGAGCACGCTCGCCTGGGGAAACGGCACGGCCACGGGGACGCGGAGCTGCTCCTGCCTGCACGACCTGACATGCACGCCCCAGGGTCCCCACGCTGCCCCATGGGATGCAGACACCTGGGGTTCCTGAGGGATGCAGGCATGCATGGTGTCCCATAGGATGCGCACACACATAGTCCCTCGTGGGACACAGGCACCTGGGGTCCCTGTGGGATGCATGCACACACAGTCCCCTGTAGGACACAGCAGGGGTGCTGGGAATGCCCAAGGGACCTCTCTTCTCCACAAGGCCAAATGCCACCCAAGAGCTACTGCCTGCCCACGGCACAGATCCCTGCCGACCACCCACCAGGCTGCCTGCCGACGGGCACACGGCCTCTGCGCTTTGCCAGGGCTCCCGGGCAGCACCCAAGATAGCACTTGCCCGGCTGTGGCAGAAGAAGGAGCGCAGATGCCAGCGCAGCCTTTCGGTCCCCGGTGTACCAGGTGGGACCAAATTACCAGCGAGAGCGAGATGTTGGTTACCCACGTGCTGGGTGGCTGCCTCCCGCCACTGGCAGCTTGGCTCTGCCCGTGCCGGTGGGCGCTGCTGGTTTCTAAACCAGACTAAATGATTTATAAATTATCCATGTCCTGAGTTTGCCTCCCCTGTCAGATGAGGGGGAGCGACAGATCAGGCTGCTGCTGGCAGCCGAGCAGCAACCGCCTCAAACGGAGCCGGCACGCTGGCCACGTCCCGCGCACAGCTCCCGGCAGAGATGCCGGTGTGGCTGCTACTGAAGGCATGGTAATGCTGGCAGGCATCTATGTACCGAGCTTCATAGCAGCAGACCTCAGAACTCCTGCTGCATAAGAATCTGATGATTTTCCAAGTTCCTGCTGTAGTAATTAGCTTGATCAGCCCATGCAAATCAGTTGCTATTTGAAACCAGACTTATTTAATGGGATCCACTCAGTATTTGCCTCCTGAAGTTTTCACACAGATCCCCATTTCAGGTGGGAAAGGCAGCTGGGGCAGGGAATGGTTTCACCTGCCCTGGCTCAGCACTTGCTGGCAGTTTCTGGGCTTCATTCCTCACACTCGAGTTGATGTTGTTTCCATAAACAAAGGGGCTTAGGCTCTGAAAACCCATCTCCTCTGGCAATGGATTATGTCGTTTGATCATTACAGCCTTTTAAAGGAGCGTTTGGATAACCAAATTTACACAATTTAGCCCTTGGTGTCAGCGGGTTCAGAAGGAGAGGCCCTCCACTGCAGCCTGTTTTGAATACGCAAGTCAACCGTGCACAAGGAGATTCATTTTCTAAAGTGCAAGCTGAAAAAGCAATGCCAGTTCTCCTCCTTTCTGGCTAGCATTTTATTTAACAGGCTATTCATTGCCCCGGCGTCCCCGGCAGCAGTAACAACCACCTCTTCAACCTCCCATAACTCACTGCAAGCACCTTTCCAGGGAGCCAAACCAGGGGTCCCAGTGCCCTGGCTGGATTTAACCCTCGTGATCCCCCTGGGAGCACGCTTGTTCTTAGCCTGGCAGTTAACGAGCCCTCGGGGCAGGGGTTCCCCGATAGCTGTGTCCTGGAGGAGGCTGATCGCATTAGTAGTGGTGATGGCGTTACGACAGCAACCTGCCCCGAGCCCTTCAATGCCGCATCCCCGGCGCTGGCTCCAGCAGCCCTTGGATGGTGCCACGTCTTCCAGCACCAGCTGATAACTCCCAAACCTCATTCCTCAGGCCTGATCCTTCCAGGGATGCAGATGCCTGAGCCCTCTTCGAACCCCTGGGACAGGGGCCACCTGAACTCCTCAGAGAGCCTGAGCTGGACCCAAGCCAGCCCATGCAGACTGGGTCTGCTCTGCACGGACCTTCCCCAGCTCCGTGGACCCCAGACCAGGCACTTTGGCGTGCTGTACCCTGAGACATGCGCAAGCCCGTTAGCAAGTGAAACCCCTGGGGACGCACACAGGTCTGCTCTGAGCCCCCACCCAGGGCCCAGGATCCCTCTTGCTGTCTGTGCTGCTTGGGTTTGTCTCCCTCCCTCCTACCTCTTTTCTGTTCATCTCCAGAGCCCTGCCGCGGCGCTCCCGGCTGATCTGCAGGGGCCTGAGCTCACCATCCATGGGGCTGGACTCGCTGTCTCAGCCCCAGCCAGGGCAGGTACAGAGAGCAAGTCTCGGCGGCTGTGCCCTTGGTGCTCCAAGGCCAGGCTCATGCAGGGCAGATGCTAAGCCTAAACGAGCTTTGCAGAGGGGAACCCCCCCCTGGCAGAAGGGAAGGGGGATGTCTGGGAGGGTGTCTCAGCTGCGCAGAGAAGGGGACAGGGCTGCGGGGAGGGAGCTGGGCAGTAGGGCCAGGAGCTAGCTCTGGGAAGGGAGCGTGTGCTGGAAGCAGCCAGCTGCCCTGGGAGACGACAACCAGCACGGCTCTCCCCACCAACCGCACTGCTCTCCTCTTTTTTTTTATTTTCCTCTCCTTTTCTCCAATTTATCTTTTTGACACGTTCAATGATGCTCCTCCAGACTGAAAACAATAGAGACAGAGTTTCATCCAAGGCAATTTCAGAGCTGCATCAAAGCTAAAATAACCTAGGCACAGAGCAGCTGAGCAAAGACAACTGAGTGAGGGGGGACGGAGCAGTGTGGGTGCCCTGTGCCCCTCTGCAGCTCCAACCGCCTGGCTGGCTGGCATGGCGGACAGCGAGTCCCACACAGGAGCTCAGTGTTTCTCGATCTCCCCTGCTCTCTTACCATCCCCTTCTGTCTCTGGTAGAATCATTTCCCCCCTCCCATGGATTCAAGCCCCCAGACCAGTGCAAAGCCGGCCCTCACAGATGCAACTGAGTAAGTACCTGCTTGCCCAGCATGCCAGCTCCATGCTCTGCATAACAAGCACCAGCTTTTGCTTTCCTGACCTTACAGCCCTGCAGAGCAACCCAAACCTTCCAGGCAGAGGATTTTCCTACAGATGCTACTCTGCTGCTATGTGAAGGAGCTGGGAGGGATGGACAGACAGACAGGCAGATAGGTGGGGAGAGGTGGATGAGGAGCTGATTTCTGCTGAGCAAATATCGTATCTGGACCCTTAGCAAGGACAAGACCCAATCCTCAGCATGACAGCCTGGAAACACATGCTGCTTCCCAGCCCCACTGCCAGGACCAGTGCGTCCCCACCACTCAGCCACGGTCCCATGAGGGAGCAGCCCATGGCTGCTGCCCCAGGGCCGACCCCAAATGCATTTCATGGCCAGGACAGGTAGAGCCAGGCAGCTCCTGAGATGCAGACGGGCTGTGCATGCTGAAAGGCAGCTGGGCAAGACGGGGGTTGATGCTCTGCAGGACGAACCGTGCGTGGCTGACACGTTGCTTGGTCTCTCGCAGACCTCCTGAAAGCAGCTGTCAGAGCCTGTCTTGTTCCAGCTCCCTGCCTCTCAAGACACGCCGGTAATTCTGCTTCGCTCTGCGTGTTCCCTGTTTGTTTCTCTCTGCGAGTGCAAGGGTTTAAACACCGGGAGCCTGACTGCTCTTGGAGAGTGTCAAGAGAACCCAGTGGAGCAGAGAAATTGAAGGCACAGGAACAAAAGCATCTCCCTGGGCTGGTCCGTGCTGGCAGCTCATGCCCCAGAGCTCCTGCCAGGGGGACAGTGGTCCGTACAGCACACTGCTTACATCCTAGGTCAAGTTCACGGGGCTAGGGAAGGCAGCAACATGTCCTTCTGCTCCTGCATTTTACAGGTGAAACTCCACAGCCAGCTCCAGGGTTAACTGTGGAGCTGGGCAGGACCTGCCTCAAGTGCCTTCTCTGGGTGAGCCCAACAGGAGTATCTCTAGCTCCTTCCTCCCTAAAGCGGCTCCCTGAGCCTGGCAGAGGTCAGTGGCTACCCCAGCCCCACAAAGCTAATGCCATCCCCACCCACTCCCCAGCCAGGGCACCGTGGGCACAGTGTGCTGCGGCAGCCGCAGCTGGCCCAAGAGGATGCAAACCCTCTTGCTGGGGCTGGGCAGGGGCAAGCCCTGGAGCAGGGCACAGCAATGCTCTGCTCATGCCAGAGTCCTGAATCTTCAAAGGGAGGTGCTCGGCATTGCCTCCTCGGACCAGGGGGATGTTCGACACCCCTCCTCACTGCCCTCCTCCCAGCCAGCTCCATCTCTCTGGAGGATACAGCTCAGTGCTGATTAACGTGGGGCTGAGCATCTTCTTGAGGACATGCAAATATAACCACAGCCCTTCTCACTCCATAAACACTGGAGGAAAGGATTACCCACGCCGCCCGTTTACGATAAACGCTGTAGTGCAGAAGCCAAAGAGTGACAGCTCTGAAGATGGCATGTCAGCTCCGGCTGTCCCGGGAGGACCTGTCAAACTGTCATACAGCATTAGCTGCAACACATTACCGCACGGCGCCCTGCAACCCACACCGTCGCCGGGCTGCGGCACCCCTGCTATGCCGCAGCACCCAGAGCCCCCAGCGTGCAGGAGCGCTGCCTCCCCCCCATTACCCCTCTGGGCAGCCCCCTAGCCTAGGGGCGCCGGCCACCACTTTTGTCACCTGGCCCCTTGCATCTCTTCTCCTGCAGCAGAATGCCCATGGTTTGCTGCCCACGGGCTTTGCAGACTATGATGGACCGATGGGACCAGGCTGAAACAAGCAGCTGGCTGCCACTCAAGCACCTAGCTGGAGCTGGGGCTGGCATGGGGCGCAGGGGGCTGGGGCTGTGGGTGCAGCAGGTTGAGTGATGGAGGTCCTGTGTGACAGGCCCAGGCCACCTCACACCCACACTGCTACAGCCCTCCAGAAACACATCCCCAGTGAAGAAGCTGGTGGTGGCACAGAGAGCTCAGGATGGGGCAAGACACCTCCCCTCGCCCCCGGTGGGTCTGGCCGAGTCCCCTGGGACACAGCCCTGCTCCCCATCCCCTCCCTTGCCACATGCTATCTGCCTCTGCCTGTGCCTCTGAGCCGCTGCGGTGTGAAGTAACCAGATCGCCTACAGCCCTGCTACTTTGCTTTCACCAAGGGGGACTGAAACAAACCCATTTTGCAGCAGGTTGAACCCACTGCCAGGCAGTGGCCGAGCCTCGGCAGAGAGGTGGCACAGCCCGGCATGGCAGCAGCAGCTCCCTAAACCACCATGCCCGTTCACACCGGCTGCGTTAGCATCCGGAGAGCATCGCAGAGCCAGGATCTACACTGCTCCTCATCTGCAACCGAAACCACTGCCTGTGGTCTCCACAGCTGTCACCTTGGCACTTTTAGTGCATGACAATTCGTAGCTGCTGGCAGGAACACATCAGATGACTTTGTCTGTCCTAAGTCACAAGAAGCGGGAGGGAGAGCTGAGGCCTGGCCTTGGGAGCTCACCGCCCCTTCCTCTGTCTGCTCAGATCGATGCTTTGGGGCAGCGACCGGCTCCGGGCAGCTGTGAGGCCAGGGTTAAGCATTACTGGCTGTTTCGGCACCAGCTGAGCCATGGAGAACACAAGGGGCAGCTGCAGTTCTGTGAGGCTGGGCCAAGAACATCTCTCCTTGACACCCCTAGTTTGGCCGAGAGCATCAAAATCACCTCCCAGAGATGTGCACAAGGAGCCACCAGCCCCCGCCACCTCCTCGGCAAGCTCTGGGCACAGCTACTCCCATTTCCTACTTCACTGTCCAGATTAAAATCCTTCTGCTAGCCTATAAAAAAGGTAATCAAAATGATAACAACAACAATCAAACACTCTCAGCAGATGAGCCAGTTGGTCCTTAATACCTCCTGGCTGCCAGCAGCTCATTGTCACAGGGAGACGGGAACTACAAGCTCTGTCCTGAGGCTAGGATGGACATCCATGTGGGAGAGCTGGGGGGCTCCTGGGGCAAGGAGGAGAAAGATACAGATTGGGGGTTCAGCTCCAGCCCCAGGGTTCAGTGATGACTGCAGCGGTGGCCAAGCCCTCACGGAAGGGGAATGTTTTTCATAATAGCCCTAAGCAGTGAAGCAGAAAGGATGGAAGGCCACCAGGACAGGTGGAAGGAAGGCCACCAACCCAAAGGACACCCTGGGAGAAGGTCAGTCACAGCCCCCCAAACCCTTCCGACTCGGAAAGCCACCCGCCAGGCACGCTGGGAGGGAGGTGCATGCAAGACCTCAGGAAAGAGGAGCTGGGCTCCAGGCCCACCATCTCGGTGCTAAATCCCTACAAACCAGCCTCTCCCCCTGCCTGTTAACTAGGCATGGCAATGGGCTCTCTGCAAGCATGGGAAGGGGTTGCAATGAGGTTTGGGGTGGGAGCAGGCAGCCTGCCTGGCTGCAGGAGAAGGTGGCTAGCACAGACCTCTCCTCGCTGAATATGCTGGGATGCTCTGGCACCTTCTCGGCACTCAGCTAGCCAGCTCCTCCAAGCCGTGGGGGAGAGAAGCCTCCGGTCACGCCTGACTGCTGGCAGGGAGCTATGGGTGCCGGGGAGGAAGGAAAGCTCAAGGGTTTCCTGCGCTTGTGCTCAACCACAAAGCCAATTATTAAAAAGGAGGAGACAAAACCCTCTGACCCAGAGCATCTGCAAACTCTGGAGCCAGCGCCCACAGCAGAGGAAGGAGGAGTGGATCTCCCAGAGGCACAGCTCCCTGACAGCCCGTTCGCACACGGGTGACGGATTGTGCAGCAGCGCTTTTGGTAAAGACTGATGGTACCACAAACCTGCAGGACAGAGATGAGATGTTCCCAAGTACTTGGTCACCTTACAGCTCCACCAGACCTGCTGCTGCAGATGTAGGGCTCAAGGTATATTGGAGGCTACAGGCAATAAAAGGCTCTGGGTCTAGGAGCAGTTTCCAAATAACACCTAGGGCCACTGAGGCAGAGATGCAGCATTACTGACTGAGAGATGTTTCCCAGTCTCCTCAGAGCTGTGGCTGCGGGCACAGTGCGAGACCGGGAGACCAGAGACTTCTCTGGCCCAGCTTTTTCACGGACAGGCAGGAGCAGGGCTCTGCAGCCAAATCACACGGGGACTGGGAGACCCACCGGTGTTATAACTGGCCTTTGCTCTTCATGCCAAGCAGTGCGATTCCTGGGGAAGCAGCCTGCACTGAAGCTTGGGTAACAAACTGCTGCCTTCTCAGCAGAGAAGGCTGCAGGAGCTGTGGTTAGCGCACATGAAGTTCAAGCCATTTCCACAAGGACCCTCTGTTGGACAAGTGCCAGGTGAAGGAGCAAGTGATGAGACGCTGACATCTCAAAATGGCCTGGGAGATGGACCTTCCCCACGTGCCACTGGCTCTCCAGCTCGATGCCAGCGTGATTCCTCCTGACCACATGCCTCAGCCTTGCTTTACTCGTCCTACAAAATCCATACACAGCAGCTTGCACGTGCCAGCATCCCTGCTGACACCTCATTTGCAAGAATATTGCTGGGGGCAGGTAAACACAGGCAAGTTATTAGTATCAGCGTTAGCAGAGACTATCTAACTTGGATCTCAACTTGCAGGTAGCAAGGGAAGGCATTACCATAAAGAGATCTCCTCAGAAGAGCTGAGACAAAGCAAACCCCAGGATCCTCCTCCTACCAAGAGATGGGAGCCGAGACTGGAGCAGACAGCTTCTGTCCCACAGTCACAAAGACTTTCTCCCTCCCTGGAGGAACACACAGCTCTGGGACGGCCCCAGCTCTCCAGCAAACACTCCCTTCGCCCAGCTCAGGCCTGTGTCCCCTCTGGGACTAGAGGATTTTGACTGAGGAAAGCACTTTTTTAAAAAAAAAAAAAACAGCATTTTATTGCTGTTAAGCATCAGCGAGGCACACGCTGTGCTGTGTTGGCTGCGATCGTGCAGACTCCCAGGTTGATGTCTGCAGCTAACGGGGTGGGGATGCTGCTCGCAAAGTCGCTTCTCTGTGTTCCCACCCCAGGCAGGACCAGGTATCTAATGCCTTCTCAGAAACGTCTCTCTAATCAGTAGGGTTACAGCAGAAGCAGACCCAAGGCTCTTCTGCTCGAATTCTCAGTACAGCCAGAGAAAAGAGGAGTCTCACGAGAGCTGCTCGGAGGTGACGTGGCAGCAGCCAGGAGGAGAATTACCAGCTGCTCCACGCATGGAATACAATTCCCACTAAAGGGAGGCGAAAAAGAAAGTAAAGCACAAAAACCAACTGAGCATCGAACCACTTCAAAGTGTCGTCCGTCTAACCTGAAGAAAGGATCCTCTGCCAGCCAGAGCCCACAGCCTGGGAGATGCTGCCAGCGCATCCTCCCCCTGCCCCCACATCCCACCACCGACCCTGCTCATGAGAAGGTAACGAGCTGCCTCCCAGGGAGGCTGCAGAGAGAAACCCCCACGGGGTCTGTGGGGTCCATGGGGTCTCTGAGGCAAGGCACTGGGTGCAGAGTGCTTTGAAGCCCTTCCTCGTGCGGGAGGTATCACCCGCCTCCCCCTGGAAGGAATCAAAGAGGGGGTCTGCAGGGTGTGGGGCAAGCACCGCTACAGCGTCCCAGCACCTCAGGCTCACCCAGCATTGGGTTTGGCTGCCTGGGGATGGGGGGGACCCTCTGCCAGAGCCAGGCACTGGGGCCAGGTGAGAGCTGCCAGGAGGAGAGGGCACGGACCCCACCGCAGCCAAGCCCCCGCGCCCCACGCAGCCAGCCCCTGCGGCAGGAGCACTTCCATGGACAGAAGGACCAGGAGAGGGGCCACGAGGGGCTGTGAACCAGGCATCCCACTAACAGGAAAGGGAATTAAGGGCTTCTCAGAGATACCAGCACTGGGATCTGGATTTAGCAGCATCGTTCCTTGGGGACTGCAAAGACAGTGTAAACTCCTGGGGGATTAAACCTGAAGAGCACATCAAATGAGCAGGGAGAGAGGAGAGGCCAGCACCATAGGAGGGACTGCAGTTACAGAATTACCTGCCAGCCTTTAGGAAGATAAATGACATGAGATTTTATACAGATAAATCAAGACTTAATACAGCCAGGAAGACGATCGGTGCTGGGGCAGGAGCAGCCTCCGCTATCTGGCTGGCGGCAGCACAGAAGCAAGGCCTGGAGGGTAGAGCAGGCAACAAAGAGGAGCTGAGTCTGCACGACAGAGCCACTCTGGGAGCGATGCCGGTGCAGGGGAGCTCCCACCCAAAGAAGGATGGGGGGACAGCGCGACTCAGCATGCACTGAGATCGGTGCTGCGAGAAACCTCAGCCCCTGCTTAGCAGTCAAGTCAGGCAGCACCAACGCTGCCCGGGTGCTGGGGAGAGGACGCGCTGTTTTTTCTCTTGCAGTCAGAGAGCACAGGGATGGTTTAACCTCTGCACCACAGACCAGGCTGGATACTGCATTGCTGCCTGTCCCAGACCCACAGGCATCCCAGGACCTGCGGATGGGCTTTGTGAGAGCGAGACACAGAAATAATTCGGGAACAGAACAGGCTCTGCTTCCCCACGCTTAATGGGCAGCAAACGTGAGAACCAGCTTGTAAGCCTGCAGAGAGCTGGCTGCCTGCCTTTCTTCCTCTGGGGCTGTGGATGGCTGAGCCCTCGGAGCTAGGCATTTCCCTTGCTCACTGCCACATCCCAGCCGGCAAGCGCTGCCTCCTCACAGCCCTTCCAACCTTTGCCAGTGCTGGGCAAGACCAGACTTTGCTGCTTTCCACTCCAACGCAGGCTGCCCGGTTTGCCACCCCAGGTGCGGGGGTCCTGCCCCCCAGCCAGCCGCTTCCCGGCTCTCCTTGGCAGGGGAGAGCGTGCACACCCTGCCCAGGCCCCGGGGACAAGGACTGGGGCTCTCGTTCCACCGCTGTGGTTTGGACGCATCTCCTCGGTCTCTTGGAAACGCTGCCGCGTGGGAGCTGCCGCTCGGGGAGTGAGTCACGCGCCAGGCGGGCGAGGGCGGCACGCGGGCACGCCAGGCACCGGCCACTGCTCGCCCCCCGAGACCCCCCGCTCCCCTGGGCGCTGTGCCATGGTGGCACGGGGCAGAAAGCCAGGGTGTCCCCATGGAGCAGCATCTCCTGCGCCTGGGTGACAGTCCCACATGTCCCACCCCGCTCTGCTGCTCCGGCAGCTGCCAAAGCGCCATGAAGCCTTTCCCAGCGGCTGCTTTTCCATGCCACGGCTTCAGGGAGAGTGGGAGCAGCCCTGGGAAGGCAGCTCCTGCAGAGACAGAAACCCCATGCCCCGCTGCACGGGGACATGCAGCATGAGAAAATCCTCCCCTCCAGCTCGGAGGCTCTGGGGCTAAGGGGAAACTGAGGCACAGGGCGAGAAAGGGACTTGCAGCAGGAGAGCACTGATGCTGCAGAAGTCCATGGGCAAAAGGCTCCCCTGAGCATCCTTGCTCTAGGGGAGGCATCCCCCAAGCCACAGGGCGGCAGCCCAGCTGCCCCCCTTTGTGGACAACGTCATCACCTGGCCTCAAAGACGGCACATCCCCCCAAAAAACCCATGGGATGACGAGCACCTCTTCTGAAGGGGAGAGATTACCACAAAACACAGATTATGCAAATACCTTGGTTACCAGAATGATGCTCCCTGAATGCTGAGTAGGAAAGAAAAGAGCCGCGGAGAACAAAAATTCATTTAGCCATGAGCTGCATCACGTCTCTTCAAAGTGCCGAGAGGCAGAGAGGTGCCTCCTTGGGCAGAGGGGCTTTAGGAGGCCACCACAGCCTGCTGACCGTCACGCCAGGGACAGAGACGGCGCTGGGCATTCCCCTTTCCTCCCAAAGCACTTCAGAGCCATTACTATTGCTCCTCTTGGAAGAACGAGGAAACTGAGGCACAGAAGTAGAAGGTACTTGGCCACCAAGACCCAGTGTGTGGGGACAGAGAAGAGGTCAAGGTGCTGCTGCTGGGATGTCCCAGGCTGGCATGGAGCGGGGCACCCCACTGCTTCGCATTCCCCTACGAGTGCTCCTGGGCAGCTGCTGTTTGCTGCTGTGGTGTGATGGGTCGGGCTTGCTGGAGTCAGCTTCACGTGGAGCAGAGGTGTTCAGAGAGGCAAACAGAGCACGCGGTTGGGGAAAAAAAAATATGTGTGGGCTACTCTGGATGTGCTGGGACAGCAGCAGCCACCACGGCAGGCAGGAGGCTGGCTAGAGGGGGGCTATGGGGGGACCTGTGAGTCTTGATACAACAGGCAGGGACTGCCCTGCCTCGGCACATGCTCCCTGCACAGAGGCCATGGCATTCCCAAGGCCTGGTGTTACTGGCTTGAGAGGAGTGAGGCTCAGCGTGCCACCCACTGCTGCACAGCCCTGGTCATGCTCCTCTGCTCTGGGTTTCTTCCAGCCTCATCCACCGCCACGGTGGGTCAGCTTTGCAACCCCAAGCCCTCGAGCAGGCTGTAAGGCTGGTGCCAGAGCCGCGGGGGTGAGCATGGCGACCTCGCTGCTGGGAGCAGAGGACCCTGACAGCCATTTCAGCCTTGCAAGCAAGGCACATTTGGAAAGATCAAGTGCTGCTTTGGAAGGATGGAGGGTGATGCACGTGAGACAAAGGCCACCGGGCCACACAGCAGCAGTGGCACTGTTTCACACTTGGCCACCACGTTGCCTCCAGTGCCAGGTGAGTCTAACAGGGACAGCTGATACGGCACTGCTGTGCCATAACCATGCAGCATCCCTGAGCTGGAACAATCGCTTCTTGCAACGTCGCTGAACCAACTAGACCCTCACACAGGCTCCCAGCACACTGGTCCATGCCCTGCGCATGCTCACCTGCCTCCTGATAGTCACTCACCAAGTCCCACTGACGTTGCGCAGGGAGGAAGGACAACTCATGACGCAGTAACTGCCAGCAGAGCCAGCTGCGTGATGCTATTTCTTATCCCCATGGAGCAGAGAAGACATAAGTCAGCATGAATGCTCTTTGCATCATCCCCACACACCTATGCCAGGCAGATTTACAGCAGCAGCGCAGGCACTGCCACACCAATCCGGCAGCCCAGCATGCCCTCCTCCTGTAGCCAGCCGCAGAAGCATGTCCCCAGTGCGACTGTCTCCATGGGTGCTGCTCTCAGTGGACCCCTACCACTGCCAGCACTGTCTGCCCATAGACAGTGAAGCATCTCCTCTGGTGCTCCAGGGTGGGTGGGCCCCAGATATTGTGAGGTCCACTAAGTCCTGGAGCACCGGAGGAGATGCTGGACTGCAGCAGATGGCCAGCCCCCAGCTCAGCCGCTCCTGATGACCCAGCTATCCCAGTACGTGGGATCCCCTGCTGCAAGGCAGCCCTTTGTGCTCCCAGACCTGTGGGCCTTCTGATTATTACCCCCTCTTGGTAATGCAGGTTGGTGGGGACGAGATCGCAGAGAGAAGTCCCAAGGCCATCAAAAGCGACTTCAGGGCACTGGGGCGACTGGTTGAGGGATCAGGGGCTCAGGTGGTTTTTTCCTCAGTCCCATCAGTGGCAGGGAAGAGCACAGAAAGGGTGGAGTTCAGGATCCTGCATGGAGGAAGCAGGGCGATAAGTAGGATCAAAACCTTGGACTTCAGGAGAGCTAACTTTGGCTTCTTCAAGCAGCTACTTGGAGGAATCCTGTGGGTCAGGGCTCTCGAAGGCAGGGGGGTCCATGAGTGCTGGCTGCTGTTTAAACGTCACTTCCTCCACGCTCAGGAGCGGTGCATCCCCCTGAGAAAGAAATGGAGCCAAGGAGGCAGGAGACCTGTATGGTTGAACAAGGAGCTTCTAGCAGAGATCATGTGGAAGGGAAAGGTCCATGGAATGTGGAAAGAGGGGCAGGCCACTTGGGAAGAGTACAGGAATGTCACCAGAGCATGCAGAGATGCAACGAGGAAGGCCAGGGCCCACCTGGAATTGTATCTGGCAAGGGATGTCAAAAACAACAAGAAGGGCTTCTTCAACTACATCAGCAGCAAATGGAAGACCAGGGACAATGTGGGGCCGCTGCTGAATGAGGCGGGTGTCCTGGTGATAGAGGATGCAGAACAGGCAGAGCTACTGAATGCCTTCTTTGCTTCAGTCTTCGGTGCCAAGGCAGGCCCTTAGGAATCCCAGCCCTTGGAGGTAATAGAAGAAGCCCACAGAGAGGACGACTTTCCCTTGGTTGAGGAGGACTGCGTGAGGGATTGCTTAAGCAATCTGGGCGCCCACAAATCCATGGGCCCCAATGGAATGCACCCATGAGTGCTGAGGGAGCTGACGGATGTCATTGCTGAGCCACTCTCCATCGTCTCTGAAAGGTCCTGGAGGACAGGAGAGGTGCCCGAGGACTGGAGAAAAACCAATGTCACTCCAATCTTCAAAAAGGGCAAGAAGGAGGACACAGGGAACTACAGGCCGGTCAGCCTCACCTCCATCCCAGGAAAGGTGCTGGAGCAGCTCATTCTAGAGGTCATCATCAAGCAAGTGGAAGAAAAGAAGGTTATCAGGAGTAGTCAACATGGATTCACCAAAGGGAAATCATGCTTGACCAATCTGATAGCTTTCCACGATGGTGTGACTGGCTGGGTAGGTGAGGGGAGAGCAGTGGATGTTGTCTGCCTCGACTTCAGCAAGGCTTTTGACACTGTCTCCCATAACATCCTCCTAAGGAAGCTCAGGAAGTGTGGGCTGGATGAGTGGTCAGTGAGATGGATTGAGAACTGACTGAATGGCAGAACTCAGAGGGTTGTCATCAGCGGTGCTGAGTGTAGTTGGAGGCCTGTAACTAGTGGTGTTCCCCAGGGACCACTACTCGGCCCAGTCTTGTTCAACTTCTTCATCAGTCACCTGGATGAAGAGTTAGAGTGCGCCCTCAGCAAATTTGCTGATGATACTAAACTGGGAGGAGTGGTGGATACACCGGAGGACTGTGCTGCCATTCAGTGAGACCTGAACGGGCTGGAGAGTTGGGCGCAGAGGAACCTGATTAAATTCAACAAGGGCAAGTGCAGGGTCCTGCACCTGGGGAGGGACAACCCCATGCACCAGTACAGGCTTCGGGCAGACCTGCTGCAGAGCAGCTCTGTGGAGAGGGACCTGGGCGTCCTTGTGGATGACAAGTTGACCATGAGGCAGCAGTGTGCCCTGGTTACCAAGAAGGCCAATGGGATCCTGGGATGCATCAAGAGGAGTGTGGCCAGTAGGTCCAGGGAGGTTCTTCTTCCCCTCTACACTGCCCTAGTGAGGCCCCATCTGGAGTACTCTGTCCAGTTCTGGGCTTCCCACTTCAAGAAAGATGAGGAGCTACTGGAGAGAGTCTAGTGGAGGGCGACGAGGATGATGAGGGCACTGGAGCAGCTCTCCTATGAGGAAAGGCTGAGGGAGCTGGGCTTGTTTAGCCTGGAGAAGAGAAGGCTGAGAGGGGACCTAATAAATGCTTATAAATATCCGAAGGGTGGGTGTCAGGAGGATGGGGCCAAACTCTTTTCAGTGGTGCCCAGCGACAGGACAAAGGGCAACGGGCACAAACTGAAGCATAGGAAGTTCCGTCTGAACATGAGGAAGAACTTCTTTACTTTGAGGGTGATGGAGCACTGGAACAGGCTGCCCAGGGATGTTGTGGATTCTCCCTCTCTCGAGATATTCAAGACCCGCCTGGACAAGGTCCTGTGCAGCCTGCTGTAGGTGACCCTGCTTCGGCAGGAGGGTTGGACTAGATGACTCAC
>Ga0065711_1000742_pt1 | contig 56395 bp, 37 predicted proteins | sample Hoacrofraction12_FD_59098 | JGI IMG/M metagenome (GOLD analysis project Ga0065711, IMG submission 59098) | Hoatzin crop microbial communities from Cojedes, Venezuela - Epithelial fraction 12 v2 (version 2) | ecosystem: Host-associated > Birds > Digestive system > Esophagus > Crop | place...
GAGGTGGTGCACTTGTGCACTTGTGACCACATGTTAGAAGTCACTTGTTAGATTCACAGCCTGTAGTTTTGAATGAAAACTGTTTTCTCACTGTTCGACTACATAGTTCATAAATATAGAAATAATTTTACCTGTGGAAGTTCTAATTTGTTCTTTTCTCAGGGGAGGGTCACTTTCATGAGTAAAGACATACTACTATTTTCAAAAGATTTGGTTTTATTATGGACCCTAGGTATGTCACTTCTGATTTAGTCCAGTGGAAAAAAAAAGAGTCAAAACAAATACACACTCCCAAAATTGAGACCGTTTTAAATGCTCATGTACTTCACCTGGTTCTTGGCTGTACCGTTCGTGAGTGTTAAATTATATTTAGTATAGGTCAAGTCCGACTTTGAGTGAAAAACTTTAGGAATAAAAGAACATAACTCCTATTCTGAGGAGTTCTATAAGAAAACGAAAATACTGCTTTAAAGGTTAGCATAACTTGTTAAATCCTTCTACGTCTGAAGTTGGGAGTTGGCACAGACTGAAGTCTGCAAATAATTTTGGCATTTAAATGGAAGTGTTTTGTGTCTTGGAAATATGCAAGATTGAAAACATTATGTAAGTTTTTTGTGGTTTCAATGTATAGATTTAACAAATAACGTTGAAAAGGCATGTATTTTTTTATTCCTTCTCTGCCACTGGATGTCTTAATAATTTGTGTTTTGAAATAGTGTAACTTAGTAGCAGTAGAGCTGCTTTAGAGCCATGAAAAGATCCTACAGTTTATTTGCAGTTTCCATTTCTGTATTAGGAAATATGTCTTCATAGCCTTCAGTTGTGTTTGTTGTAAAATACATGCTATTTTATAATTCCAGATTATTGAAGAAGCAAAGCGTTCTCTCCATGATGCATTGTGTGTAATCCGGAATCTTGTTCGTGATAATCGTATTGTATATGGTGGTGGTGCAGCTGAAATTTCTTGTGCCTTGGCAGTCAGTGAAGCAGCAGATAAGGTAAGAGATGAACAGTTACAACTTTCATTAATTTATAAAGGGAGAATAAAGATTAAGTCCATCTTACAAGATTCTGAAAAAGCTTCAGAGAGCTTCCAGAAAGTCCGTATTATGGAACTTCCTGACATTCACTGATAACCAGTGTTAAAATTCCTGCTCCTCTCTGTAAAAAGTTGTTACCAGTACCATTTTTCTCCTCTGATAAGAGCATTTTAAAAAAATTTTTTTTTGATTTGCAAGTAGTTATCATCCAGAGGTATTAATTTGGTTATTGAGATGCATATTCCCAAGAAAGTCTGCGTATCATTTATATATTTTATATGTGAAAATCTGCTTTTGCTGACATTGGGGTTAATAGCTGTATGAATCTAAATTTCTTGTCCCCTAGTGCCCATCTTTGGAGCAGTATGCAATGAGAGCTTTTGCAGATGCCCTGGAGGTAATTCCCATGGCACTTTCGGAGAACAGTGGTATGAATCCAATACAGACGATGACCGAAGTGCGGGCTAGGCAAGTGAAAGAAAATAATCCTGCCCTCGGCATTGATTGTCTGCAGAAAGGAACAAATGGTAAGAACTGCAGGCTGGAGAAGGAGGAGCATAACAGGGTTTTCTTTCTCAGAAGATCAAAACTCTATTTTGTCTGCCTTTTTTTTTTTTTGACTTGTGCATTACTTCTGTTGCAGACTCTTGCCCCATGTTGTAATAAATGGGAATGCAGGTGGAGAGGTAACATGCATGTCTGCCAGGCAGAAAATGTGTCATTGTTTGAAAGCCTTCATTTGGTGGCAACATTAAAGGTGTTGGTTGACCTTGTGGTGCAGGAATAAAAGCCATCCAGTGTGAGGCAAGAGCAGGCTTTGTTTTAAATACTGCAGTTTTAGTGATCTGGTTTACAGTGCAGCCTTACAAAGAGTTGTTGTGATAAACAGCATGTGAAGAAGTAAACAAAATGTTGGAACTGTCTCTAGGTAGTGTTGTTCACACCAGTACGTATGCATATATAGACCTGTAACAAACATGTGAAGGCTAAGAAACCAATGTATTGAAACTTATTTTTATCTGGACATACACTTTTCCCACTCCTGTTGCTTTTTTCAGAAAAGAAGGTGGCAAATGGGACACAATGTAAGACATTGTGTATGGGTAAATCCATAACCCATCTTCAATTAGGTGCTTCTGCTTTACAGCATTTGAACTTTCATTTCTGTGGTGGTTGCTCAGCCCTTAGGATGCCTCTAATGTTTGTATATGGAAACTGTAATCTTCAAAAACAGTAATGCAGGAAGGTTTAAAGCTGCAATTGGGGAAGACTTAGTTGGGAAAAGAGTTTGGATCGTAATGTTCCAAGATCTTTTGGTAAGAACCCAGGCATAAAACTCTAGTTTGTACAAATTGTTCGTCAACTGTGGTGACCAAAAGTAATCATTTTAAAATTTTCTTTAAAATTACATGGAAATTACTATCGGGTTAAATGTTAAATCTGTGTTTGAGGAGGATATCTAATTCTTCTGCTTCTTTTTGGCAGATATGAAGCAGCAGCACGTTATAGAAACCTTGATTGGTAAAAAACAGCAGATTTCTCTGGCAACTCAGGTTGTTAGAATGATTCTGAAGATTGATGATATCCGTAGGCCTGGAGAATCTGAAGAGTAAAGGTTGAAAACCAAGAAACATGAAGGGGGCCACAGCAGTAGCGAAGACGGTAGTATTCTGATGCTTCATCTTCGGCTGTTTTTTTTGGACGCTTTTTGTTTCGGGTATTGTAATGGCTAATTATTGGAAATAAAACCCAATTTAGCACTGGTGGTTTCAAAACCTGTTTCAGAAGTGTTGCATTTTTTCTTTCTTAGGTGTGAATATTCATAGAAGACACTTCTTGAATATATAGGGAAAAACATCAGTCCTAGATACCACAGTAATAAAATTCCGTGGGTCGGTTTCCATGGCCTGGGCTGTCACCTGGCTGAGTTCAGGTCACCCACTGGGCTGTGCCGTCTCCCAACCACCTGCACGCGGGGGGACGGGGACCGAGCGAGAAGCAGGGGTAGCCTTGATGCTGTGCGAGCACTGTTCACCAACAGCCAGAACATCAGGCTGTTTCCATTGTTGTTCTGGTCACAAATCCAAAGCGCAGCACTGAACCAGCTACTATGAGAAAATTAACTCGATCCCCGCTGGAGCCGGTACACCTGTCCTGTCCACACCGGTCAATCGCATTACCAAGTTGCTGCGAAGCTTTGCCTACCAACTCTGCTTCGCTTGCATTTTCTTCTGGCATGGATTAGAAGCCGTGACTCGTTTCAAACATGAGATGTGGAGAGGGAATGGGCAGGACTGCACCCTGCTTCTACTGGTCTGCTCTTGGGTGCCCTGGTCAGGAGACGCAGAGGAGGCAGGGGAGGGAGGGCTCTGTGCGGGCGGCACTGCGACTGGAGGGAAGCAGAGCTGTGGTTGTGCTCGGCAGGTTGCGCGTGGGGCTGGTGCACAGCAGCGTGGAACTCAGTAACGTCGGACAGATCTGTAGCGTGACGTGCTGGTAGTTCCCAAGGGGATGTGAGCTGAGACCCCATCAAGTTAGGGGGCAGTGTGTTGCTTTGGGGTTTTTTATTTTTCCAAGGGCAGGTTTTGACTGTAAACTGCTACCTAATGCAGAAATCACTAGGGACAATTTATTTTAAAAATTGCAAAATGGTGGTTTGGCTAATCTGGCTTACGGAAATAAAGGTTTTGTGCTCTGTATATAAATATTTTTTAATGTTCAGCCAGACCGTAGTATGGAAAGTCTGAAGCTTGGTAATGCAACTTGGATAGACTTGTAAGAAAAGGAAGACTTTTTATTAGAGGCTCTTCAACAGAACAAACGTATATCGTTAGCATTGTCAATAATGGTTTCATAGAGGCAGCTGGAGGACAAACAACGTTCATCACAGCATGCATCACCCAACTGACAGTATTAAACCAAATTAATGAAACCAGTGCAGCTCAAACTGGCGCACTTTCACAGCAGGAGTAATGGCATTTGTGCTTTGACAGAACAGTGGGGATACCAGCGCTGTGATTTTGTGCTGTGCTCTGCCTCTGGGCAAATAAAACAGAGCAAACACATCAATACTGAGAAGGTTGTGGGAGACAAAAACAATTAACTCAAGTTAATTGTGGTGTGCTTGTAACCATCAGGAAATGAAAGCCTTGCCTGGTGGTATATTTGGGGCTGAGGTCCCACGTCCCCTGCAAGTACTACTTGGTTACTCGAGGGGGAACGTGCGGTTCGCCGCTGGAGGGCAAGGCAGGCGTGCAGCAGCCGGCGTCGGTGGCATCCCGCTTGTTGGAAAGCGAGATGGCACAGCCTGGCATTGCTGACACGGCACGCCTACGTCGTCAGCAAGACCCGAATCCTCCCTGCTTCCTCTCAAGGGCTCAGTTACTTGAGCTGGTTCCATGACTGGCCCCACGGGCTCTCTTAAATCCAAGTTTTCGCATCCTGCTAGGACCCTAACCCCGGCCCTACCTCTCTGTCCCGCCAGTTCTCGCTCCACTGCTACCAGTGATACCTGTAAATGTAAAATTTCCACTTACCAGAGTGACTGTAATTAAACTAAACTAGATCCTTGCTGTTTTGAGAAGACAGGAAAGCTTTAAGATAAAGAGTCTCCTCAATAACACTTAGACAAACTTGACTTGCTGTTTGAGAAGACAGGAAAGCTCTAAGATAGAGACGCTCCTAAATAATTCTACCCCAGACAGCTCAGCCTTGGGAGGGCAGATGTACCAAGCTACAGAGATAAAGAGGCATCAAGAGGGCAACAAGACCGGAGCAAAACAACCTGGAAGGACACGGTATACGTAATCTTAGAACTGAGTCTGCGCAGAAACAAAGGTCAACCAGCGGACACTGTGATGAGGAGTATAAGCCTTCATCTTGAGATCCCCAAAGACCACCCGAGGACACTAACAGACATGCGTGAAAGATATTAACATATGCTAATTAGTTCTTGGAAAAGTCATGAATATGATAAGCATTTCTTGGAGATATAATGAATATGTATATTGCAATTGTATTTAACCTGAAATGACAGGGTATTTGGCACACACATTTGGAGGAGCGATCCCCCGTGTGCCCGGTGCCGTAATAAAGAATACCTGCTTAATAGCCCTCTGACTATTGAGTCTTCAGCTCCGGCTTTTCACGGCATCACCAGCCAGCTTTGCCCTGGCCTCCTTTCTCCGTCTCCCCTGCTGTGTTCCTGGGGCCTGGGCTCCTTCCTTCTCCACCCTCTCGCATCTCCACGCTGATGCAACGCTCGTCTCCACAGGAGCACAAGGCAGGGCTGCCAGGGGCACGGCACGCAAGTTCCCCTCCGTCCCTCCCACTCGCGCCCAGCCCGGAGCAGCTGCGGGGTGCCGCACACCCAGGGCTGCCGTGCACCCGGCGCTGGGCTTCTGGCTTCAGGTGTGCCGCAGAGATTCAGAGAAATGAGGTCAGGATTTTTTCAGGAGCAGGGTTAAGCAGAGCTTCGAAGGAACATTCTTGTTTCCCTACAAACTGACTCTTTTTAATACAAACATATTTTTCCTTTGCTTAGCAAAAAACCCTGTAGTTTGATCATTTCTGTCTCTGTTCTGGATGGGGAAAGATGCTTCATAATGTCAGCAGTTCCTGTCCAAATGATCTGATCTGACAAGCTTACAGGCAACCACAGATAGGGTTTTCAGTGAAGCACGTCAAGCAGTCTTGCTAACATGTGGGGTCTGCTAGCTCCCTCTGTGGTACTGAGACACCTGGACATGAGGGTACCTAGACCCAGACCTACCTAAACTGCGCAGAGTGGCTCCAGAACCTGCCCTGGCTGTACGTCTTTATGCTAAGGCTGTACAGAAAGGAGGGCACCGTGGCAGAATGGCATGACCATCCCTTGCACTGTTAAAAATTACTGTTATATTGACTGTGGGGATGGTTATTACACCCCCGGGCTCTTACCATCGTCCAGGGAGGGTGATTCAGTGGTGAGGTTTGGGTCTGGGAGACGAGCCTTGCTTGTCCTTCCTGCATAGAAGTACCTCTCCATTTCACGTCTTGGAGGGTTTCCCAGGAACTCTCTCCCAGGGAACATTTCTCCATGTTAAAGAGCCAATTAAGTGGACTGACAGTGTTTGCTTTGTAAACAACTCATCTCTGCGATATAAGAAAGACAGTTTGCTAAACTCGGATGACCGAGGGGTAAAGCTTTAGTATGTTCTCTGTAAGACGTGGACCCTGCGATACCTGCCTGGTGTACCCACATCCTCGTGAGATTCTCCCCTTCCCCCCAAGCTATTTGGGACCAGCGATTGTCTTCTGGTGAGGCTCCTGCTCCTACTGAACGGCAGCAGCGCGGGCACCAAGAGAACCAGGTCTCTGCCAGCTGTCTGGTGCCTGGGTACTCACTGAAGATGGGACGTTGCTGTCAGGGCCCTGAGTGTGCTCTGCCCCAGCAGTATGGCTGCCTGGGCTCAAGGCCAGCTCTGGCATGGCACACCTGCATCGCCTTGAATCGGACTGCAGGGGAAAATGCTGGGGATGAGGAAGGGTTGGGAGAAGCCCTTGCACTGCTGCTCCAAAGCTGCGTTTAAGCTTCAGGCCCATGCCCCTGCTCCTTGCCTGAGCTAGGTTTCAGCTACGCCTTGCTGATGATGATGCTGGTTTGACTTCCTGGCTTGTCCTCAGCCTTGCCTTGTCAAGTTGGACTTGCCTGGTGATCTTGACTCTTCACTGGCCCTGGTCACCATGGCTGGACCTGGTCTGCTTTGCTTGCTTAGGTACAGTGATGTCAAGGAGTTCTAGAGGAGAACAGCGGCCAGAAGTTGTCCGGAATGAGCACCTCAGAAGGCCGTTGAAGGAGCCCTCACTCTTCAGGATGGGCAGTAGGAAGACAGCACCCATATATAGGGAAGACAGTGTACAACCAAGAAGGGCTGTGCAAGCAAAGGTGGAGTGAGCAAAGGAAAGCTGGGGAATCCCAAGGAAATCCGCACAATCTGATCACTTGCTTACAGTGAATGGTGGGCACTTAGGACTTTAGTCCAGGAAAGAAGAATGAAACATTAGAATTAGGAAAATGGATGTTAGTGTGAGTAATTTTATCAAGGACTGCTGAAGGCATCAAGCTCTGTGGGATGGGGTACTAGCGTAAGCCCTCTCTCCCTGTCAGAAAAGTCAAGCAACTGAGTAACACAGGATAATAAATGCTTGGTGTGGATTTTAACTTATTTGCTGTTTGCAGTAGGGCCTGTAATGGGACACAGTGCTTTCTGCCAACAGGAAAAGATCACGACTGCATCAGCTTCATCTTCAAAGTATCCCAATGCAGTGGCTAAAGAGAGAGCAGCAACTAGGAACTTCAAAACACTAAGAGTGAATTGAGATGCTGGACTTGGTTACTCGTCTGTACTGTGGTCATATCTCAGGGATTCCCTGTCTACTTGGCTGGAGCTTCTCTTCTTCTCTGCCTCTGTCAAAATCATGGGAGCTTGCTTTCTTCCTTCTCTGCACCAACTGGCTGTGCTACCAAGGGCTATATGGTCCCTTCCCTGACCTCCAATGTGTAGTTTGGTTCTCACATCCACGAGGAAGAAAAACTATCAAGGACCATTAAATTTAAAGTTTCCATCTATCTGCAGGATCCTCTTAAGTCAAAATCTTCTGAAAGTTGGAACACATCTTTGAGGAATTTTCACCATATACTTGCCCTGTTCTTTTTATAAGAGGCAGGATATTGGATTATATTAGACCTTTGGTCTGATGTGGTACAGGCGTGCTTATTATCTAAGTACAACTATGTTTAGGCAAGCTTTTCTATCTTTGTGTTATAGATAAAACTAGCTGATTTAAAGAATGGGGAATAACTGGCTAACACAGGTGAACTGGAAAATTGTTTCTGATTCTCCTAAGGCAATTGTCAAAATTATGTAGCTGCCGAAGACTTTTAAAGAGGCCTTTAAATGTACCTCTTTTCCTGGAACATAGTCCAAAGTTACAGGAAGAGTACATTCTTTCCATACCCTAATTTCTGGCAGAAAACAATTAAAATTGTTTTGTGTTTGGGTCAATATTGTACCACTTCAATAAGAAAAATGCTTTAACTCCTTAAAATTTACAGAGATGCCACTGAAGCAGCATTGCTTTCCCTCTTTAAATCTTTTTAGTTGGATATTAAATGAACAGTCTGAAAAGATTTTCTTGCATTCACATTTAATTTGAAATGGTTTGTTTTTAAAAGAAAAATAAATAGAACCCAAATATTTAAAAGGCTGATTTGAATGTAAAGATTTTGTGATTTCTGATACAGTACGCTGCCTTTTTACACCGAGCAAAGAAAACCATCTGTTTCTCTAAGACTCATAAGCAACAAAGTTGATTCCTCAACGATGTCATTTATTTTTTCACTCCAGATCAGGAGGGGGTGGTTTCCCTGCTGGCACAAACAGAGCCCACGTACACAGGGGACTATCTAGTGTCACCTCAGCTACTCTTGATCTCAGGGCATCAGGGCCTCAGACTATCTCAGTTTTAAGAAGCTGCTGTGATTTATGTGCTTAACACACCTAGTTCTCAGAGCATCATAAAAAACATTATCCAACATTAACATTGCTGAGTTCCCACTCTCTAACTGGACTGTCTCGTGGTGAACTTCTCTGCTAGCTGCTTATACTCATCACTCGCTGGCCGTTCCCATCACCCAGCTCGCAAGTGAAAAGCCCTCTGCAACCTCCTGACCTTTCGCCCATGCGTACACCACTGACTCCTCTGCTGCCTGCTGCCAGGTATGTGTTCCCATAACCCACAGGCAGGAGCTGATGGCCCTCATGCTCAGGGTTTTCCAATGAACATAATGCTCCTCCAAGGATCCTCAGTCCACCTCTTGATCTGCTCACCCCAGGTGGTCATCGATTCTCCCTGCTCTCTGCTGCTGTTTGCGTTTGAGTCTTGGTCTGAGCTGACATTAGCTGGTTTCCTGTTTTTCAAGTCCAGCTACTGTGCTGGCTGGCATTTTGCAAGTGCCTTGACTAGACACTTAGATATGAAATCTTCTCATTAACACGTCTCTTGTAATTGGAGGAAGGCCAAAGGCTAGGAAAGGCAAGTTTCCAGCACTGCATTTGATTTAAGGGCAGCACTAATAGTTGAGGTTAACTGAGTGCAAGTGTTAGTGACTGGGAATGAGCTCAGAGGGACAGAAGGTGATGTGTGGTGAGTTCTGGAGAAGCAGGAGTGACTAAAATGACTGAAAACCCACTTAGGAAAGATCCTTTGCTGAGTAACATCGGCACAAGGTTGCAATGTCACATGCTCTTCATACTTGTCGCACTGCTGTGCTTTCCAGCTATGTTGACGCACTCCCTAAGAAAAACTACTGCTACAAATCCCATGGGACCTCCGTTTCTACTCCTCAGGATCTGAATCAGGCTCTCTCTCTTGCTCCTTTGTGCTGGGACCATGTGAGTGCCCAGGAGGTGGACAGATCAGCACAGCCTTGTCTTCTTTTCCTTGACAAAGAAAGTTTGCAGCAATTTCTTCTCTTTTCTTTTACAAAAAGCATGTACCCTCCAGCTCCTGCTGGTTTAGGAAGAGCAGAGAACATAAGCAGAGATGTGCCTTTTTCAAAACTGAGCACTGAGTATTATTGCTTTTGAGCAGAAGTGCAGAAGCTAACAGGGCCAACAAAATTCAGTGGATGATTAGCAGTGATTTCGTTTCTTGGCTGAAACTAAGCATGGGAGAAGATGAAACTCAGTTCTGGAAGGAGCAGTTCAGAGCTGGTGGAAAACAGGTCATGTTACTAAGTCCCAGGCAAATCTGGGTTCCTGAGGCAGGGGCTAGCAGGTACGGGTGCTTGAATCCTTGGCGCGCTCCCAGCACTGGAAGCTTCAGCTATGGCAAGGCAGCAGTGCGAGCATCCGAGGGACTGAGACGTGGTAATGAGAATCCCTGTAGTGAAACAGTCCTGTTAAGGTATTGCAGAAACCAGATCTCACTTCGCTCCAAGGAACTGCTCTGTGGATGAAGCAGAATGGGGACAGGACCTTTGCACACCAGGGGTAGTGCAGTGTGGGATTATAATTCTCACCTCCAAGCCTGAGCTGTAGGCTCTGCTCCAGATCATTAAAGGAAGAGGAGCTAGCTACTGTGAGGGATTAAGCAGTGCCACAGATGAGACAGCAGAGGTCTTGTCGAGCACACAGAGAAGGTAATTCAGTGGCTGTGGTGTCCTGATTGACCAAATCAGACACCTGGTCCTTTTGGCTTCTGGTCTATGTGCCGGGATTCCTGCGGAATACAGGACCTGAGTGAGCAGCAGCAGTGCACGCCCAAGCTGCACTCTGTCGTGGAGCAGGGACACAGAAAGAGTGTGAAGGAAATCGTTTACACGTATCCCAGTCTGCGTGCTGTTGAAGTTTACCAGCCCCTAATCCAGGCATGTTGAATTTGTCTTGTGTTCAGTTTATTCACTGACTGAATATGTGTACATTTAACCTTTCTGCATGCTAACATAACTGAATCTCATGGCGAAGTTGAAAGCCTGGAAAAGTGGGTTTGAGAAGGCTGAAAAGCCCTTTCTCGGGAACTATTAAGAGTTATTCCCTAATCATTAGCCTACTCAACAGCACTATCAGGAAAGCAAATGTGGGGACATGAAGACAATCCAATTGATTTCTCAGCTCTGAGGCTGAGAAACCTGTCTCAAGACATGTATTCGCTCTTTTTCTGTCCTTAAATGCTTCTTTTCAGACCCAGGACACAGGCAAGAGTTTATCTTTGGTGAGTGCCCAGACATCGCTGGTGTGTTAGTGCTTGCCTGACAAGCTATACCAAAGGGTGAGTTTTAGTTGCTTAATCTAAGCAATGTGCATCTGCCTAAGCACTTCCCTTGCCTGCAGACGGACAGGTAGCAGCCTCTGGTTCCTAATGATCTATCAGAAGATCCTAACAAAATGATCTGGCAATGAAACAGTGAGCAGATTTATCACTGAAGTAAATATATGTTTGAATCACAAAGACAATAAAGTTAAGGCTAATGAGAGAGACTTGTGAAGCAACGGCTTTGTGAGTGAGCATGGAGATTTCCCATGAGACCCTGGAACAAAGGGAAGGGCCAGAAAAGGGAGCTGAACACTACCCATCCTACAGTGAGCCTGCCTTGCAAATGGTCTGGTTTTGCTTTTGGTAAGGAAAGGTTCTGCACCTCTAGCAAAGAGTTTCCCATTTCTCTAATGTCTTTGAATGAGACCAACTTAAACTTTCATGTCATTCTTTCTGTCGTGATTTGGTCTGTGGCAAGACATATGGAAATTAAGTCACAATTCTGAAACTCAGGTTTGTGCTAGAGTTATAACTGTGGGGTAGGTGGGTGGCAGGGCTCTGTCTGTATCAACATCCAGCATACTTAAACCATTAATTCCCCTGGTGGTCCAGGAACTCCCTGGCTATTCAGCTGCATAGATGAGGCAATGGACTGATCTGAGACAGTGGACCACCTTGAGACCAAGCAATCAACTGAACCCCTAGTTATCTTCACAATTAAGTGTTTGAATTATTGCTGAGGAGACTCAAGATGGGAATTTTGGACTTCCCTGGAGATCTTGCCAGGTAGCTCCTGCTGTGCCCAGACCAACTGATGAAGTTTCAGTGTCTAGATTAACATCCTGGGTGGCAAATATGGCCATCCCAGAGACTTGCAGGGGTCTTCTGATATAGCATTGATCAAACTGTATAGAAGTCCTACTTATGGGCTAAAGGTATTGTCTTGCAGAGCTGTAAGACTCATTACAGCCCTCTATGGGAAAAGACTAATGCAAGGTCTCTTGTGGTAGAGCTCTGAAGAGGGCTGCAGTCTGCTGTTGGACTGAGGCAGCGAAACACAAAAAGCACTACTGAAGTTCCTCATATGCTGGCTGAAATCATATAGCAGTGAGAACAACAAGAAATACTGGTTCTGGCCTCTGGAGGCAGTGGAGTGTTGGGACACACAACAGGAAAGTGATGACGACCACAATGCAGGCAGAGCAAGGAGTCCAGTGAATTAAGGTAGAAGAAAGCCAAGGCTTTTTCCTTCAAAGAATACAATCCCAAGCTGAAGTCCAAGGGGCGGGAACTAATGGTAAGAAGTGAAGGGGTGGAAAGGAAAATGAGAACTCAAGGTCAGGACTTTTGATTCCTTGCCTAAACTCTAGGAGAGCAGTGATATGTCTGCTGGTTAAGGAGACCTGAAGTCAGAATTACTGAATACTGTTCCCAGGTCCTGCCTGCTGGGTGACCTGAGTTACAGCTCAGAACTTTTCTCTGTGTCCAAATTTCTCATCAGCAAGGTTTCCACTCATTGAAGCAAAATGATCCTTGGTGGTGGGAAGCCAGTTATCTTCCCTTCTTGAGGTCCCATCATTCCTTCGGCCACTGCTACCTGGCAGCCCTCATGTACCACATGCCATAAACTCATCTCTCTCCCACACTGACAGAAGGAAAGGAAAGGACAGGGCATCCTGTTACAGCCAGGTCTCTGACAACCCTATCCAATTCCTGACACGCCCTTGTGTAGCTGGGAACCAGTGGGCAGAATCGCTGCCTATCACGGCTCCCACTTAATCCCCAGATTTCCATTATGGAGCAGTACAGAAGAGACCAACCAGTTCAGCAGTTCCTGGAGTAACCCAGCAACAGTAAACTCAAACAGAGTTTGGCAATGGCTACCTTCAAAGACGTGCAGAGAATCACCAGGAGGTCCAGCTTCCCTTTGCCCTAACACCCTCCAGTGCTGGCAATAGAAGCTACCCAATCTGCCCACTGAAGTCCGCTCCTACGCTGCTACCAGCAGTACCCAGCCAGCAGTTGCTCTTCATTTAAGTGTTTTCTTATGTTTCTAGCTGAATGATAAATAGTCCAGGTGGCATAAAGGTGCTGCAGCCTTCTCTGAAGTACCATGAGCAGTATGGGTATGAGGGAGGGGAACCTGAGGACAGAAGTGCATGCCTCTTCTTGCTACAGCTCCCCAGATCAGTGGTGCAAGGAAATCAACTCATTCAAATGAGTCATGAGTGAAAGGGAGTAGCACCTCTCCCAGCCGGGTGAAAGCAGTCATGGAGTCGTACACTGAGCACCCTGTATTGCTTCTTGACAGCGTAAAGTCTTCCAGGGTTTTGTATCAAGGGATCTTACTTTTGCAGCAGGATGACCCCCATGAATGTGAAATAGTGGATGGGCAAGTGATACAGAAACGGGGCTGGAGGAGCGAGAAAGATGGAGCAAAGAGCAAGAATGGGAGAGAAAAGGAACAGTACCACGCAAGGAAGATCCCTGAAAGCTCCTCAGGAGCTGAAGGAAGAAAGAAGTCTCTGGTAAGTGCCTTTCTTCAGCGTGAGGGATGTTAGTCCATAGCAGTATGAGCACTGTAATATTACAAAAGCCTCATATACATGGAGCAGGTCTCACTACCCGGCTGGGGTAATCTATATCCTTGAGAACAGCAGAGCTATGACTGCCATGCCTGCATGATACACATGTGGCTGTATGCAATAACACTACGAGTCCTGGGCTAGGACAGTCTTGTGTCTGTCTGAGGTCAGATCCCTCATATAAATCTGATGTCGAGCGGGATTCCTGTGCTCAGTCTGTATTGACCAGTCCAAAGGTATGGAGGTTTACCATCTGCTCATCTTCCTCAGTTTCAGGGATTTGGGCATGTAGACACACCCATACCCATGAGCCTGGAGGAGCTGACCTGTAGATGACACAGGGCTTAGCACATCATAAAGGTACAAGCAATTAAATGTGTTTTGGTTCCTACCAAGAGGGCTGAGCAGCCAGGAGTTATCCAGCAGCTTGGGAGAGGGTTGCAAGGTGAAGCAGAGACAGGCTCTGCAGAGGAATTGTCAGGAGTTAAGTCTGCCCATGATGCCCCTGGGGAAGACAATTATGAGTTATCTCTGCATTTGGCAATTTCTGCAAGATTTACTGCCCTGAAGAGGAAGATTAAATTATTTCTCAAGGCAGAGTGTTAGCTGCAACAACTGTTAATGGCAGAACAAGGGGATGTGAAATCTGCTGCTTTTTCCCTGCCTGGCTTTGCAGAGACCGGCTTCGGCAGCTGTCAGCCAACATCTGCACATTGTTGTGCTTGCTCTGCTTCCATCTCCTACTCAGCCAGTGGAAGGGAACATAACCAGCTGAGGCAGGCTCAGGGTGGCACTGGGGACAAGGGCAGGCGACTCAGAGCTGCCTGCTCTCTTTGCAGACTTCTCAGCAGCCTCTAATCATCGTAAAGGGTCTGCTTTGCCTGAAGCCAGCTCAATATATCTAGATACCAGATACAAACTAAAAACCAGACTGTTTTATCACTTAAGACAAATTTTCTCTTAAGCACCTCTCTTACTTAAATAAATCTGTTCAGTCACAGATTGTCTTTCTCACCAGCACTGTCGTAGTTTAACCCTGCAGCTGGCAGCCAGGACCAGACAGCCGCTCGCTCAGCCCCCCTCTTCCCTGCCAGCGGGGTGGGGAGAAGACATGGACAAAAGGGGAAACTCGTGGGCTGAGATAAAGACAGTTTAATAAGACAATAAAGGTAATACTAATAACAATGATAATAATAATGGCAGTAATTAATATGCAAAACAAACTGTATACAATACAATTTTTCTCACCATGCAACAACTGATTCACAGGCAGTCCCCGAGCAGCAATTGCAGAACACCAAACTCGTGAATTTTCGCAAAACTCCTGGACAAGCAAGGATTCAAACTCACGGAAACGAGAAGAGCGGAGAGCTTCCTCACCAAGCCCCCACCATGGCTGCAGAAGACCCAGGGCAGAGCCCGTTGGCACAACAGCTTCTTACACCAGTGTCCCAGCCACTTCTGCAAGCATCCATGATTTGGGAGAGGTTCAACAACCACATGATCTCCGATTTTATGTGTTGTTACCTGAACAAATGCTGAATTCAGGAAGATTTTTAATCCACCCACAGTTAAAATCTGGGCTTGTCAAACAATTCCCCTGGGCAGGACCAGCTCCTTTCTCAACTAGCCAGCTCAGCATTTGTCCGACAGTGCCCAGAAGCACAGCTCCCTTCGAGCAGAAAGCAGCGACCCCAGCTAACGTTGCCGAGATGCTTAGGACTAGTTAGGATTACAGTGTCAGGAATTTGTCCCTCCTTACCTGCCACAAGAGCTACTGGACAAACCTGATGGCAAATCTCCATTGCTTTCCACTTCAAGGGCACTGGGAGAAAAGGGGGATTTTTAAGGGCAAAATCGTTCTCGTTTGTATGAAAGTCAGCACGCCCTCAGACCCGCAAGGCCGATCTTGTTGTCCAGATGGAAGCACTGCTTTTTTATAATCCCTGCAAGGCGCCATGATCCCGTGAAAAGAGGAAAGCCCGTCCCTTGCCACCAAGTCGAACAGAAAAGCGAATCAGTGTGGAGGCGGCCGCCAATGTCTCCAGCTGCCTTTCTCACCCCGGGAGCGCTCCAGCAGGGAGGAAATCAATTGCGATGTTAAAAACCACCACGATGGCGTGTTTTCTTCCCGCGTGTATCCACCACTAGAGGTCATCGCGCATCTCTGACGCTCTCACAGACACGAGGAACGATGCGCGCATCTCCCACAGCTTTCTTAATTTCTGTGAAATCTCCTCCTCTGGAGGAAGTTGCCCTCGGTTAAACCCCGGTGGCTGAACACAACAAAAATTTACATATTATTAAATCAAGCTCTCTGCTTGAGGAGTTCCAGCCTGAATGACTGACAAGCGATGGCTGGCAGAAACTTTAAGCTGTCAATTTTTGCTTTCCTAGCATCCAGCTCTCAGCCTGAGGGCTTTAGGTTTGATACACAGACAGGATTCCTTCACCAATCTCGCTTAGGTTTCTTGTCCAATTTACATCTTCTGGCACCATTTCAAAACAAAGCCAGGCTTTTTTTTTTTCTTTACATCAATCCATTGCGTTCAAGTGATGTCAGAGGATTCTGGTTTGCCTGTGTGCTTACACAGGTACACCCAACCTCCAAAGCACACACACAGTCTTCTGCCTGCCATGCAGGTAAAGCAACATGTTTTCCCAGATGTTTTTGGTTAGTTTTACACGGAGTTTTGAAGTCCCGATTTTGATCCTGATGCAGCTGGCTGTGAAGTTCATCTGAATGCTTTCCATGTGCATGGTTCATAGCATGAGGAAAGGCTGTGAATGGGAGTTTGTACATAATATAATTATTCTCTTTCCCCCTCCACCTCAAATGCAGCTTTGCTGGATTTTTTGGGATCACTGAAGCCAGTTTGTCATTTTGATATCCCCAGACATATTAGGGGTGAAGGGAAGGGTAGAAGGCAAGAGCTTGTTGAGCACAACTCCACTCCCCAGCCCTTATCCTAGCAAAAGGAAAGGGTAAGACAGAACATCTCTGGAAACATAAAGCACCTGAGTCCTTCGCCAGTTGCAAGGAAGATACTGCAAACATTGGGTTTGAGATCACCAACATCTGAGACTTCTGAACCATCACCTAATAAGTTTGGGGTGTGTGCTGCTGCTCTGCTATGCTCTAAGCCCAATTACTTGTGGCTTTGTCACACTATGATTTTAGGAAAGATTGCATCTTAATTCGGCTACTCCAAACGACAGAGAATTCACCATATTGCCCAGACAAGTTGTTCCAAGAGCTAAATACATTCCTGGTTACGAACTGTGTCTGGTTTCTAGTCTGGACATGCAGCGTGGGTGTGCAACTGCGTGGTTTTTGCATAATGCTTCATGAGAAATGGTCTTTTCCACTCGTAACTAGCCATTATTAAGCCTGTTGGGTGGTGCATGCCCAGGGTTTGGCATCTGTGGGCTAAATTTCTCCAGACTATGTCACTGGAACAAATCAAAGTGTAAAATCCTCCCTGTGCAGTGACTTATGGTCTTCAAGTGTGACCAGTAAGGACTCCACTGATGCTGAGTATACAATCATTCAGCCTACAGCACCCAAAGTTTCGCACTGCTCCAGAACTAAAGCTCCGACTTGGTGTGCTCAGATGTTTCAAAGCCACCCCCCTGATTGAAGCAGCAAAGGAGCTATGCTCTGGCCATCAAAGCTGGCCGGGCCCAGCAGCAGCTGTGCTGCCCTCACACTGCATCCTCTACAGCCACCCCACACACAGCCACAAGCCCAAAAGCTTGCAGGAACATCTCCCATGCTTCCTGTGGGGGACAAATCAGGGTAAAAGCGGGGTTCATCAAACCCATATGGGCTTTATTAGTTATGAAGAGCTGTGGTACGTGCCAGGGAAGGAAAAGTTCAGCCTGCATGCATGCTGCTTGGGTGTAAGAGCCATGGGTGTCCCCATGCTGCAGAGTAGAAAAGCCATTCACCTTGTGGAAGTGCACTGCTCTTTGGAGAGGGCTCGCCAACACCAACAGCTCTGCTTTGTACATGCCCTTCACCATCTGAGAGTTATCTGCACACCTCCAGGAGCTTTCCGACTTTACCTCTGTCCAATTTCGTACTCCCCAGTGTTCAAAGAGTGTAGCAAACCTACCATAGCAAAGACAGATTCACCTTCAGAGGGGGGAAGCATTACACCACCACCTCCCCTTGAGGCTGCCTGACCCACAAGCAGCCCCAACTCACCGCTCCCATCTCCACCCGAGTGCACCGTCGGTTCCCCTAGGTCACACACGCATCACCCTCGTGTGTCCAGACAAGGCTCCGGACTCCAACAGAGGGGATTATCATCTCCAATTCCCTGGTAATAGCCTTTAGAATATTACAGATGGATAAACAGACACCACCTTTTAAGACCGTTGCACATTTGTTGTCTTTCTAACAAGAGATCATTAACCTTGTTTTAAAAATACACAGGTTGGAGGGCAGTAGCTTGAGCATTGTATTCGTGTTTGGCTACACGCACTGCCCTTGGTGCCAGTAGTTTACATCCTGTCAAGGATCTCAGCTCTGCTGGGATTATGGCAAGGTTTTCGTGATGGCTGAAAGCAAGGGTCACTCCGAGTAATTACTGTGGCTGCCCCCAAGGACACAAGCAGCAGAAATGATTTATCACCATTGGCACCATGGCTCCCTGAGGTGCCAGGGAACAAGAAAGACTGAAGTGATGATAATAGGATACTTGCAGTATTTCTCGGCGTCCTGCTCTCAGCAGTTAAAGCCCTCATAGCAGGGCTCCCTGCGAAGCATCAGGCTGGGAGGAAGGCACAGAGAAAGGGGAAGTGAAAAAAAGTGATTTTGCAATACTCTGTTTCCATCACTGCTCTTGCAAGCCACGTTTTGGAGGTGGAGGGGAGAAGCTTGCTAGGTGACAACAGGATGAAGATGTATTAGATCTTGCTGAGGGTATTTAGAGGCACAGGAGAAAGGCTTCCATACCTGTAAAATATCTGTACTGAGACGGCCAGGCCACAGCAGCAGCACACACAAAGAAGCTCCAGTAAAGTTTCCAAAAATGTTTCCAAGGTAAAAATATTCTCTTCATCGTGTTATTTCAGAAGCAGTAAATGGACTCCCAAGTTTTAAGCCAAACCCACAGGAGCTTCTCCCGTTGGTTTCTGTAGAAAATACTCATATTTTCACCTGGAAGTCTGAGAAGAGTCCAGTTTTAAAAGTGAAGATGAACTGCAATCCTATTAACTTCCAAGGGCTGGGAAGGCCGAGAAATCTCCAATTCCCATAACCTATCTCAAACAGACAACCAATGCCCCATTTGTCTGCCTCGTTAGGTCTTCCCTAAACCCATCCACAGGGAAAAATAAAATCTTACGGGTCATGGTCCATCATTTTTAGGTGAGCCTGAAGCACCTGAAAGTTCAAAAATAAAAGGTCTTTCTCCCTTTTTATTGAGATCACTCTAGTTTCCTCTGCAAAGTTTTTACCGGGGGCTTCTCGCCGTGCCCATGCAGACATTACGAGGGCAGAGAGGACACCAGCACTCACAGGAGAAGCAAACCTGCTCCGACCTGGAACAGCAACGTGACGGAGGGAAAAAGGCAGCTCTAATTCTGTCTCTACTTTGGGAAATAACCTTATTCAACGACAAATATGCTTCATGATGAATTACCCACCGAAATAGGTCTCGGGGCGCCGGAGCTTCCCGCGGTTGTTTTGCAGGCAGTACAAAAAACAGAAAGCCCACGATATTTGGGGATTATTTCCCTGCTGTTTAGCTTCTCAAGTTCAGCGGCTCGCCTTACAGCCCGACTCGACAAGCCGGCGTTTGCAGACATTTTTTAGCTACCCCTGAACGTCAGTAGATGGCAGCAAGAACCTGCGCTGGGGCCGCCTCCCCCCGGGGGTCCTCGGCATCCCCCCGGCCGGCCCGGCCCCGGGGGCTGGGAGCCAGCTTCGCCCGGGGGGTCCATCCCTTTCATTGGGGACACCTGCCCCCTGGGGTACAGCTTGCTGCCCGCCCTGGTCCGGCAGCCTCAGGTACCCGACAGTGTCCTTCATCCACACCAAGATCAAAACAGATTGAGCCCAGAACCTCACGAGTTTCACAACGCAGGCAAGTGGTGCCCCTCCACCCAGATGGAGGGCTGTTTCCATTTTCAAACTACTCTTTCTGCCCTTTTTATCTCCCCCCACCTCACATCACTTCTTGCTTTCCCAATGGTGAGTGTTGGAAGAAGGTAGTGAAGAGGGATCTGCTGGAAGAGCCTTCAGCCACCTGCACCTCCAGCCCATTCCAAATCAGGACCTCCAGCAGGTGATATCTCTTCGGAACATCTTTCCACTGTCAGCCCCTGGTTATAGTAGATGCTTTCTCAAGCTGTGTGTAGGAACAGCAGGGGTCATACACACCCAACGTAAGACAGCAGAGTGCTCTGCGGTGCGCTTTCTGCAAATCTTCCGCAGTTACCGGCTGTCTCTGCCTGGCATTGCCTCCCCAACCTTTCCAATTCCTTTCCAAGCCCCTTCAGCCTCCCCTCAGCCCAGCCATGACCCACTTGCTCCATCTCTTCCCCTCCAACGGGGCTGTTTTCTCCCAGTGATAGTTCTGGGCAGCCTTTCAGGGGTGTTCCAACAGACACTTACTTCTCCTTCAGCCCAAAGGCCTCTCTTTCACCTGCCTCTCTTTTACCTTATTTTCTATTAGAGATGCCTCTTTCCCTTTATATACCTATACTGATTTGCATGACAGAATTGCCTCCTGCTCCCCTGGCTCATCCCTCTGTCCCGACATACCTACATGGACACCCTCCTCACCTACCTGGTGGGGTGGAAGGCCAGAGGAGAGAGCGTAACTGGGGTAACCCATTGGTTTTGTTTCACTCCATTTTCTGTATTCACTTACAGGCCACGGACACCTTTTGTCACCTGCCCAGCCATGCATTATGCAGCATTTCCCCACAGCTCTCAAGGGGCGGGAGCGTCACCGCAGCACAGCAAGCCTTCCCATACACCCCACCTTTGCCAACGTGTTGGGTGCCTCCTACCCAGGGGTGGAAATAGCAACAAGCAGCAGTTTAAAAATGATGACAGTTGGCTCAAACTCTCCTGCGGCACAAGAACTAGGAACAACGAGGCTGCTCAGAGGTTTGTTTTCCCCAGCTTTATTTCCCACATACAGGCACTCAGCTGTGTAGCCTCTCAAACTATGCACGCTTCACAAGCCTCTTGGAGCAATGACAACTGCTGGCTACCTTGAGACATTATTTTAAAGGCCTTCAAGCGCTGCCTGAGAGAAGCTGAGGAGGTTTTAATGGGGTACGGCATCATCTGTTGCGCTCCGTTTTTAAGCTCGTCTTTTAGGTAAAGAGGACAGACAGGACTGAGGTGACTCCTTGGTCTACAGCAGCACAGTGCATATGTTCGTGCCATACAACTAAAACTCATCTCCTGTATTCACTTCTGCAAGCTGCCTGCCTCGTCCCGAGGGGCCCCAAACCTGCTAGGACCAACCTTGAACCCCCACTGCCCTCAGCCACAGAAAGTAAACAGAAACGCACAAATCAGTTATTGCCCCAGTCTCATATCCATCATACCAACCCTCAAATCTCTTACTGGCAGTAGGCGGGATGACGAACATCTCTCACCCAAGGAGGAAGGGCATCTGATGGACAGCCGAAGCTCAAGTTACAACTCCTCTCTGACATCAGATGTCTTTAGCATCATGTGCACCCAGTCCTCCTTTTCTGTCCTCTCCTCTCTCCGACGCTCCAACTCCTGACACTTCTGCCAGAGCAGCCCATGTCTGAGGAAACCCCACATCTCATCTCCCCTCCGCAGCCTGCTCTGCTGCAGGAACCAGAATCCGCACCAGAAGCCTTCTGCAACCAGGACACTCCTGGGCAGGGATGGGGTGTCAGTGGGGAAGTTCAGCGTCTCTGAGCTAGAGTCCTGATCCCGCGGCAGGGAGTCAGCGTGTGAGAGCTGTCAGTGCTCCCAACAGGCTGAAATATTCAGAGGTCGTTTTACCAGAACTGTACTTTGTACCTTAAAGCTGCACAGACTTGGCCCGCTAACCTGGCTCCCCTCTGCCTTCTCTGCTAATGCTGCCTCCATCCCTTTCTTCACTGCACTGGGTCTTTACAGACTGGGCCAGGGGCAATATACTGAAGTGAAAACAGGGAGTACTTTCATACTGTCTTTGTGTGCTTCTCCCTCCTTGTTCAGGTTGCTTTCCCCCTTCTCTGGTAAAGCTGCTCCTTCAAAACACACACCAAGGCCTTTGCTGTCTCACCCAGCCCCAGCTGGACTGCTGCTGTACCCCCCACTGATATCTTCAGATGCTGCTGTTCAGGCAGAGCCCCGTTTCCCTCAGGGGCTGTGACTTCACCTGTCTGATCTCTTCCTAACATTTAATCCAACCTGCTGCAGCACAAGCCCATTGATATCTGCACTGTATTTGTGGGCAGCAGCCAACCTTCAGCCACACAAAGCTTTTGTACCTGATGCAACAGCAGCCCCAGGGAGCCCTCACGGACAGCAGAAGGGAGTCACTAGCATTTCCAGACCCATCAGAGCCCATGCCATGAAGAAAATTAAGCTTTTGGCAGGGAAAGGGTAAGTCCATTTTCTGGTGCCCACCCAGAGATAAATACATATTAGTTTTCTAAAAGGCAAAGTACTGACCACCTTCATCAGCTCCATTTCGCAGCTGCTGGGGAGGTCAGTCTCCAGCCCTCGCCACGGTGGCTGCTTCTGCAGTTACAGAGCACTGGTCTAAATTTGGCTGTAAAATGGTGCTTGGCTGAAACCTCTGGGTTAGTCCTCTGCTTCATCCCACCTGGAGGGCAGCTGCCTGCCAGAGGGGCAAGAACGGCAGTGATCCCCCATAACCCCACCCCACCGCCTTGGGTCGCGCCTGCAGAACAAGGAACGCAGAGCAAAGAAAAGTCCCCAGAGAGCCCTCCAGTACACAACGGAAAGCCAGGTTATTTCCAAACTTGTAAAGGCTCTGTTCCTGCAAGTAGTAGTGAAAGTTCCCATACAAAGAAGTGTCTGAAGTATTTCAGAGACATCCTTTAACTTCTGTGAAAAGCAATGAACCCAGCTTTGCTCCCACAGAGCCTCACACACCACAGCTGAAGTGCACAGCAGCCCATGTTAAAACCCCTATCTCAGTTAACGGGAAGTTGCATCACCCCAGCAACTTCAAGCATGTTTGGACATGTCAGATGTTACAGCATTTGGAGAATGTAACCTAATTCCACCAGCTGAATTGACTCCTGAAGAATTTGCCAGAGAATTGCCCACTGCAGCACCCATGGACGGGAATGGAGGTTGCACTTGGCCGTGCTGTAAATCAGCATTTAACCATCCCATCACTGCAAAGGGGAGATTGCTGTGACTGAATCCATGCACGGCCAAACCTCACTAGTTTATCCCATTTCTATTCTCACCCTTGCTAAAGGTCAGGGAACAGAGAGCTGGACACCATCCGGCAGCTTGCATGGCCCCATCCCCTCCTGCCCCTCTTGCCAGATGTGGGGAGCTGGCGCTTGGTGAGCCAGAGGCCATGGGGTGCCCCATTAGCCAGGTAGCAAGCCCACGCTATGCTTCAAATCCCTTTGCAGCTCATAGAAGACCCTTGTGCTTGCTGTGGACAGTCTCCAGACATGGCCCAAGTATGGCTAAGTGCATGACCACAGTGGGACTGGGCTTCCAAGAAAGGATGTCCTACCTTCTGGAGCAGGGATGTGGCTCTGTCTGCTGTCTCAGCTTCACCCTTCCTTGATGCAACGCATGAGTGGTTCTGGGAAGCGGGGGAGGAGAACACGGAGGGACAAGGACATTAACACAGCTTCCCATGATCCTTCAAGGATTCACAACAAGGATGCTTAAGCCAGAAGCCTACAAATCTCATGTGGCAGAAGGTGCTCAGTGGCCAGGACCCCACTCTGCAGGATCAGGTCAAGGAAGTTGCACCCACCTGTTGCCTCAATACATGCCTTAAAAATTCCCCAGAAGAGGTTGGAGAAGTGGAAAAAGGTTAGACACCGAAGTCCAATATGTCAGCACAGGGCTCTGTCCCACCTCTGTGCTGAATCCACAAGGCAAAAGGGAAAGGCCCACCCAGCCTGACCTAGGGAGACATCCTGTGTCAGCAGGGCAGAAGGGTCCCCAAATGCCACCCCTCTGGGGGTGGCTATACCCATCTTGTTCCCTGTGGAGCCTGCATGAACACCCATCTCAGCAACACGTGCAGCTCTCCATGGGGTAGGTAACGCGTGCCATGGTGTCCATCATGTGCCAGTCCCTGAGCTACCATTTCGAGAGACCCATCTCTCAGACACTCAATACCCACCCCCAACATCCACAACCACCTCCAACTCCTCCAGGAGCAGAAAGTCTGTCAGTGTGCCCACACCAACTATTTCCCAGCAGAGACTGGGCAACATTCAAGGAAAAAGAGCTAAATCACTTTGTGAAACCAGCTTGCCTCAAGCCTGCACTGGGTTTTTTGGCCTTTGAGTCAGACAATTATTATAGCCTCCTTTTTATTTCCTGGGCCGTATTTCATCAGTCCACCCACGTAATCCCTCCTTCACAAGCTGATTCCGTGCCCTGATGTAAGAAGGAGTTTCCAGAGCAAGGAGCACAGCCAGCAATCAATACCTCTCACTCCACAGCATTTCTGGCAGCTCTGTCACTTCCCCAGAGCATGACCTGTGATAACACCACGAGGGTGGGTATGATGGAGTAGGAGATGCTTTAGAAGTACAAGACAAATCTCTTTGAGACTCATCACCGTTTCTTTCTTGCTCCCCTTCTCCCTTCCCGTACTTTCTCCTCTGCATGAAGTCACAGGTGAGCAGCCACTGATCCTGCCCTGCTGCTGCTGCTCCTCTCTCACACATCAGACACCCCATGCTCTTCAGAAGCAGAAGTCAGGCAGTGTGTTGTGTTTCACCTCAGGGCTATCTGCATCTGACGCTCAGTATTACTGGCTGATGCCAGAGATGCATCAAATGGTGCCCTTGGCTTTGCTGTGGGCACCACAACACTAAGTGGCAGAATCCTATACCTGATGCACTACTTGGCTTTTCTTTTTCCTCTTTCTTTCCCAGCTTGGGCTTGCACAGCTTTCCCCCACTGCTTTCCCAAAGCACGTGATGCAAGTGAAACACAAAGAATACAGCATGAAACATGGCAAATTGTTTCGAGTTAAACCCTGTTTAAAAATAAATGGTATCTTTCCTTTTAGTACATTAGCACCTATTTTTATAAAACTAATCTCAAGGAGGAAGCTACCATATATACGCTGCTTGATGCCGTCTCCAGGATATAAAGGAGTCTCTCCTCCCTGTCTTGCCAGGCCATGGGAACGCGGCAGCCTAGCAGCAGCCTCACATTGGTGCCAGCTTTACAGGAATCTTTGGAATTGCAAACTCCAGTAACAAGAGGCAGAGGGCACAACTTCAAAGATGGTAGTTTCAAAGAATGAGTCAGGGGGTGGGAAACATGATTTTGCAAAAAGCAAAATAACATCATCTTCCCCCAGCAGAGCAACATCCGTCATAGCCCCAGCACCTCACTGTTCCCAGGCTTCTCCAGGCCTTGGACAATTGCTGTATATTTCAGCCTCGCATATGCTGACAGTGCAATCGTTTCTGGAAAGAAACCAGTCACCTCAGGTGTTCTGAGATCATCATGCGCATATAAATAAATAGCTAGATAATGACAATTATATAAAATGATACTCTGCTTGATTGTATAATGATAACTTGTGACTAATGGTGTTTATAATAACTCCTCCATTACCGAGCCGTAAGCAGTCCTGGCTGCCCCTGGTGCTAATCCTTCCCGTGTGACACACAGCAGCTACAGACACAGCCTGACCCCAAACCCCGGGTCTGACAGGGACTCGCCTTCCCACAGGAGTAGAAGCAGGAGGGGTGTCACAGAATATTTTGCTGCTAGCATGTAAATCAGCACGGGGTGCAGAGGCGAGCGACGGCCACACCTCCCTTCCAGGGGACGTGCCCCGGTGTCTGTTCTGGGAGCAGGGACACATACCTTATGGGCCACCACCACAGCCTGTGCTGGCGAAACCCCTGGGGACACTTGCTGCTGTACCACTCCCAGCCTGCACAGCCTCCACAGTCTGCTGGAGTTACTCAGGAGTGAAGCAAAACAGTCCTTAGTTATTTATTTTTTTATTTAGCCTTTCCTTGATGTTTAACAGGAGGGGTGGGTCTGGTCATGCATCAGTAGCATCCAAAACACATAAGTGCAGGACCAGGAGGAGACACGAGGTCCTTGGGAAGGGAGGGGGGCATCACCACCACCCCCTCAGGTGGCATCAGCAGCAGACGAGGCTGCTGGAGGGAGACAGGCAGGCAACCCGGCAGCCTCCCTGCCACCGCCGTGCAGGTCTCTTCTCCTGCAGAGCTGCCTTCCCACAAAAGCTTACACACTGGCACAAACTTGGCCCAGACCAGGCTGGCTGCAGTGGGACACACACGAACATAGAACACTGAGCACAACCACAGACCCAGGCCTGGGGCCATCCAAAGCCAAGCCGCAGTGGGGAAGAATGACCAACATGCTCAGAGTGATTATGAGCCACCAGAAGTTTAGAATTAGGATTTTGCTTTTCATTAACACATGCTCAGTTCTTGTTAAGTTACCCCCTGTTGTTTAAATGCATGCTCTCTTCTTTGAATTATTTTTATTGATCGCATATGCTTCAGCTCTGGCAGCTGAACTGAGTCATCTTATCAAAATTAACAGAAAAATAACGTAGTCTCACACATTGCTCCTGTGAATTTTTTTTCTTACACATGCATTTGCCTTTCCCTACTTTGAATTTGTTTTTCTTTCTTCCCTTCTCTACAGTTATTTCTGCAGCATTCGTCTCTCTAGGGGTCTCAGGGCTCAGAGAACGGGCCTTGCCCACCAGGAGCTGCTGGGAAGCAGTTCTGAACAGAGCCATGGAAGGCTGGAGAGACACTGGGGCAGCAGTAGCCAGGCTTCCCTCTTGGCCCCTGGACCTCCCTCCTCTTCCAGCCCCCACAAGGACCCGCTCCTTGTGAAGTACCTTCCATATGCCTTATTCAGGTCCCCAGCTGAAGCCCAGGACACTGAGAAAAGCTGCTACAACCACGCTCACACCGCTTACGTTCAAGCGTCTTCCCAAGCACCTTCGCAGCCTCAGACCCTTGCCCTCCACCTCTGCCTTCAGCAGCATCACCTCTCCCAGCCGTCCCCAGCCCAGTGCGCCCGGGGAAACGTGCCCAGGAGCGGTGCAGCTGGCATCAACACCAGGCAAGCCAGCAGCAAGGAGCTGGCTGTCCAGTAATCGCTCCTTGCAGATGCCATGGCACCTCGGAGGTTGGGCACAGCACCCTGCCAAAGCATCAGTGCACGAGCATCAGCACATACATCCAACACGAGCGTCGGGCTGGGTCACCTGCGAAGCCTCCATCCCGGCGGGTAGGGAGCCGGTCCTCAGTTTCTCTCTAAACTGGTCTCATTTTAAGCACACCAATACTTCTAATGACTCACCTGGATGGGGTTAGGTCTTTGTTGAAAGAAATTGCTCTTACATGGAAGGCAAAAGTGAAAGGAACAAATTCACAGTGGCATGTTCACCGCCTCTTGCGGTGCTCAGGCTGAGTGGTCCTCTGCCCCCAACCGGCCTCCCCACCATGCTGGAGGACGCAGCCACACATGCGCAGCTCAGGGACAGCTTAGGTGACGGCCAGAGGGGCTCGCTTCTCTATCTCCACAGGACTAAGGTGCTGGACTGCAACATTAAACTTCATCTCTGTGGCTGGCACAAGCGTTCCCGATCTGCAAACTGAGCAGGTTGTTCCTGGCAGGCACAAACCAGAGCACCCCAGCCACTCCTGCCAGGGCTGCACAACAGAAAACCTGCTCCTCAAAAGCAGAGATGAGCGTTAAAGCCGACATGGGAGCACAGGAAAAACAGACAAGTTGGAATCGTAGGAGAAAAGCCTGGATAAGAGTAAGCGTCGGTGTCACTAGAGGTTGGATGCCGGCTAGACACCTCGATGCCCAGAGCATCACTATCACCACTGCTACACCACCACCCCTGAGGAGCCACAGGGTTGGTCACCTCCACGGTTGTCCCAAAACTTGTGGGAGACACAGGCTGGAGGCCCCAAGGCCTCTCATATTTTAATTGTTCGTATTTGTAGCCTGAGCAAAGCTAGATGTTTCCTTTCCTTTCTGATTACGCTTTCAAAAAGGCACTCTGCCACCCCAGTGCCACTGGCACTGTAACACTACATACTTCGGTAGCAAACACACTGCAAGTCTTCTCCAGCTGAAAGACCATCAGGAACATCCCTTCCAGGCAACAGCTAAGCAAGCAAAGTATTAGGGCAGCAAAACTGAACACAACACACCAGAAAACAGATTAATTCCCCTCTCCCTGCAGTGTTGAGAGCAGAGTGAGAGAGTTCAGTCAAACCTCAGCCCCACCAAGGAAGCAGATACCGGTGCAAGCATTCCCTTGAACTTTCCCATTGTATATCTCACTGCCCCCTTTGTCTGGGGCTCCCAGTGGGAAAAAAACTCTCCAAATGGGAACAGGTACAGCTAGATGCCCATCTCAGACCCGACCGAGCAATGGTGCTCAGACACACTCACATGGGGAGATCTAGCAGCTCCCAAGGCAGCCTCCCCTCTAGCTGTGGTGTCCAGGGTGAGCAGCTGCTGGAGGCAGCAGAAGCCACTGGTCTCTCACCACAGGCAGAAGCACAGACTGCCACAGGCCTGGGCACTCACCTGGGCTTCAACTCAACTCGTTAGCCAAGACCCAGGGAAACTCAATTACTCACTAATTAGCCAGACCTGGAGGCTTTCTCAAAGTCTGACTTTTTGGGACTGGCACAGATCTCAAGAAGGCAAGAGTGCCAAATTACCAGCTGTGCCTGCTAACTTTGTGTTAGATTGTGCTAGTAAGAGAGCAGCATCAGGAAGGGTTTTTCATTTCTTTACTACATGTAACTACCAAAGAAAAAGACCAGGGGGTCTCTTGCTCGGAGACCTCACTAACCCTTCTGGGGAAACTGTCTGCAGCCTGTTTGAGAAGTCACAGACCCTGCAGTTTTCCCTTTTTGGATAAAACATGGGCACATCTTCGGGCACGTGTGGACGCCGGGCTGTTGCTCACAAGCTTTGCCACCGAGCAGCTATTCCACCATCCCCACTGAACTTTAAAGTGCGCCTATCACTAGGTGCACCACTTGCCAGCCCTGCTCAAGCTCAGGTTAGGGAAAGAAATGACAAAAATATTTTTTTGTTGTTGAATATCGCAGTACAGATTTGCAGCCTTGACTTCGCCTGTCAGGCACCTGTGAGGCTCAGCGTGGCAGTGGCTGGAGACATTGCTCACAGCATGGGTGTTAACAAGCCCCAGGTTCTGGGCTGAGAAGGTCAGCCTGAGCAGTTCCATGCAAGAAGTAACTCATGGTACCAAACGGAAAGCGTTTGCTCTGAAAACTATTATTTTGTGTGTGGTTTGGGGATTTTTTTTGGTTTGTTTTTTTTGTTTTTTTTTTAATCCTTGGTTATTCCTAAAAAGCTCTGTAGAAACACAAGGCTTTTTGCTATCATTTTCAGTGACTTTTGGTTCCCAAAAAATAAAGTGTTTTCAGACTGGAAGGGCTGTTGAGCTTGAAAGAGAAAGGAGCAGCGCCACAGGAACCAGGCTCCAAGGCCACTGGAAAATGTACTTGCAAGGGCAATCCTTCTCAGAAGACATCAACACTGACAGAGGATGAAACATCCCCAGGAGAAGTCACGGGCCCCGCAGAGAAGCGTGAGAGCATGATCACAGGGTGGGCACCATCACCCACAGGGTCACCCTGGAGCAAAAATGTCGACCCGCTCGCTGGGAGACCAGAGGAGATTTTTGACGAGGGTGACGTGGGTGGTGTTTGTCAAACTGGAAGGGTGGGTCAGGCTGAGGGTAGTGTTTGAGGGTAGTGCTGTCTTTCAGGCACCCCCTTTAATGCAGGAGGGGGTGTGGGTGTGGGTGGGCAGATGGCTATCATACATACACAGGTGAAGGAGGTAAACGATGTCTTTTGTAACCCCAAAAAGCATGAGGAGTTTAAAATCCAGGGATTTGGTTGCAAATAACCCTGAAATAAAAGGCTACTGAAGAAAGCTAGCCTTCATCACAAATACGGGACATGCAGGAAAAATTGCAGGTTGAAGCTGGGATCCAATAAAATCTAAGATGTTGACTTCCCTCCCTCCCCCCGAACTGGTCAGAAGATGTTTGGGTTGGCAGGAGCAGTGGTGAGTGCCAGTTCTCCACGTACGTTAAGAGAGTGAACTGAATGCGGTAATCGGTTCCTGTTTCTGCCGAAGAACAAGTGTGTGTGGAAGAAGATGTGACCATACAGGGGCCTCTGGACTTTCCGCTCTGCTGAAAACTGCTCAGACTCATCTGCCCTGGAATTTTAAAAACCGGAGAGAAATTCAGAAACGTCAAATTTTTCTTGGAAAGGATTTGTTGGGGATTTTTTTCACAGTTGCCAGGTGAGGAGCCAGCAGTCAACTCATGTCCCAGGTGGGGAGCCGGGCGGTTTGCCCACCTCCGGCAGCTGGTGGGCTGGCAGGGCACCAGGCACGTTGGCTGCCAGCTGCTGGTGTCCATCACGAGTGACAGAATTGAGACCTTCTGACGGCAAAGCTGCTTCCTTGGAAATCGGCAAGACCTCTGAAGGAAAAGTGCCGTGCTGGAAATGTTTGGTCCGCTGCAGCACGTCACCTGTGTGACTGTGTGGACAGGTATGTTGCCACTGCTTGGCTGCACATTCACTGAACGAGACCAGAGCCTTGGCCGCAATAAAGGTAAATCAATAAAATGACTGTGCTGAAGTGGAATAACACCAGCCCTGAATTTACTCTGAGCAAACTGGTGGGGAAAAGAAAATGTACAGGTGTGACCAAAATTTTGAGCTGTAGGTGACAACGGTGACGTTGCTGTGAAGGTAACGCTGAGGTGAAAACAGCCTTCTAGCCGTTCTCCTCAACCCTCGAAATATGTTCTCAGTGGCAAAACTCTCAAGACCTTTCAGATAACCTATTGAGGTCAAAAGCTCCACAGACAGCACGCTGGGTTTTCAAGGATGTGTCACCCAGGTGGGAAATCCTACCCTCGAATGGCGAGTGCTTGTAGCTAAGCTGGAAATATTCAATAGTAAACATTACCGTAACATGTGATGCTCAAAAACACAGCTGTGATCGTCTCTTGTAAACACTGCAAGGTGTGGGTGTGCGTGAAAACTAAGGAACACGTATATCTGAGATGACACTGCAGGGTGTAGCATTCTATCACCTCCCGCAGAAGCAGAGAGCAGGAGGCCTAATTCTGCTGCAAGCACAGGCAGGGTTGAGGGAGCAAGGGAAGGGACAAGGGGCCCTGAGGCAGTGGGCTTTTTGTCACGCACCCTCCCGCGCATCCCCCACCCGCAGCCTGGGGTGGCTCTGGCTCCTCTGGGTTGCCCCTGGTACCCCCCCATGTCGTGGTCTCCACCAGACTTTGCAAGAGGGCAGATTTAGGGTAACCCTGCACCCCACATACCGAGAGCAAACACCAGCACTGGTGTGGTGTCTGCACGCCACTGCAGCGGCGTGCAGGAGATAATCCAGAGCCTGCCCCACTCTCTTTGAAAGGATTTTAATGTCATTTATTTTTGAGAAAGTAAATAAAAGTCAAAATTCTGATCCCATTTTTTCTATCCTCTGTTATCCTCAAAATCCTCATTAAGTGTGTTTGAATTCTTCCCATAAATTTTCTATGTTCATCTTTTTAAAGGCAGTTAGGAATTACAATATGAGACAATGTCTTTACACTAATTTTTTAATGTTGCACATACTGCATTTTACACCATTAGAAGAAAAAACAACCCAAAGTAAACCTTAAAGACAGAAAATAAATATCTTTTTTATGAATATATGCAGAAAGAGTGCAAAAAATTGCATCTGTAAAACATTTAAATGCCGAATCATACAACAAAAAATTTACAAAAGCACTTATTTCTTTATACATGTCAGCTTTCCTCTTATAAACACAAAAATATTTTAACAAATCTTACAAAGATCAAACCCTTTTGCCCTTCACCAGGAGAAAAGTGGTGAAGAAAGTGTATTACCTGGAGGAAAAGGGGGGAAAAAAGCCAAGAACAGATAAACAAAACGTCAGCCTAAACACGTACCAGGGAAAGAAATCTGGACGCTGAGGAGGAATTCACCCCTGTGCGCCGGAGTGCAGGAGACAAGGCCCCCGAGGAAGAACGGCTGTCCCTGTGGAGAGCAATGCGATTCCTCCTGCCGAGACCAAAGTGCTCCTTGCCGTGCCACCTACCCCGCACAGCAATCAAGTGCCCTCTCTCCTGCTCCCCTCTAGCCAAGGCTTTATTTCCAACAAATGCATCCGAAAGCAGCATCAGTCCAGCCGGGAGACCTTAAACCGAGCAGCGGTGGGAGCGCTGCAAATGGCCTGGCTAAACCCTGTGCCTCTGTCTGCAACGTGAAGAGCCGAGTACCCACCTCAGACCGGGCACGACAGGGGTCCGTGACCCCTGCCGGTCCACATCAGCGCTCAGAAATACACCTCACTGTCAGGCACGGACACTTTGAACCACACTTGTATTTAAAATACACACTTTTTTTTCACACTTAAGCAATGCTGGTGCAGTGAGACAGTTCTCAGAAGGTGACCCTCGGCGCCTGTGATGCTAAGGTCCGTGTGGTGTGCAACGTGGCACTCGTGAAGCCGCCCAGATGCACGCCAGCTGGCACTTCCTGAAGTTTGAGCAACCCGCTGCACACGCGCTGCAGCATCGCACATTCAACCCGCCCGGGATCTCCTGGCACGTGGCCACCAGACGCTGTGGCTTCTGTTCAGACATTCAGAAGGCACAAGCAAATGACTGAAGTCCTTAATTTTCAGCCAAGAAAAGAGAAAGGCTCTTGGGTAGAATGGGAAAGAATGAGGTCATGTCCTCTGAAAAGCTGGTGGACCTTGTCAACCAATGTCATCTCGCACAGCCCAAACTGTGACGGTCAACAAAACTCATTCCTAGGAAACTACCTTTCCCAACATTAGAAGATTGCTTGATTCAAAGAACTATCTTGAGGGATCATAACAAAACTTGTGACATAACTAAAAAATAGCAGTAAACATTTACTGTGTGCTGCACCAAATCATAGGAATTTGCCTTGCCAGGAACACCATGACCTTCTCCACAGGAAGGAGAAGAGGAAAGGCTGCCAGTACGAATGCAACTAAAATAAATCTATCACATGATAGAAGGCAATGATACTTCAAATTTAATATTTTATAATTACTAATTATAAATTATATATTCATTGTATAAATTATTACAAAAACACATTGGTTCTGAGTAACTTGAGTGCAGTAACACAAAACAGACCTTTGGGCTTCCTGTTCAGCAAAACCATTCAGCTCTCACTTCATTACTACCTAGAGGACAAACGAAAATTAGACCGAAGTTTTCCAGAATGTTAGCAGTAAGTTCACCTTCCAGCAGATCACAAAAGAATCAACTCTCGCTGCTGCAGGAGAGGTAAATTTTCACATCTTTATTGCCAGCCACATAAATTTGGGTCTGATCCAACACACTGATATGTGAGAGATGTCTTACAACCATTTTATAACTAGCACACTCTGTTCAACTGTTTTAGCGTATTTTTAAAAATATCTTACTGTACAAGTATACCCTAGAAAGCATCCAGGGTGTTTGAATCCCTAAAATATGAAGACATACAAGAGAAGCTTTTTTGATTTACGTAATAAAAATATGTATATAAGATGCAGATTTCTTTTCCCCAGCACATTTCCAAAAAAAGTCTGCTCGTACATTAGAAGCATCTCTCCTGTGAAGCTCAAAAGCTGTAGGGCTCCTTTACCCCTGAGTTCTAATAAAGTGGTCCTTCTTTAGGTCTTCCAAGACAACTTCTTAAGTCTGAAGGAGTTTTTCTGAACAAGCCAAGTTTGGAATTTCCACCTTTGGTCATTTATCTCAGCATCAAATTTCTCATTAAAACCTGGGAGAAAATCGTTGGAAGGTTTTTATCCTCATACAAAGAAATTTACTAATTTCGCTCCAAGAATCTTTGGCCTGAGACAGAGGATGAAATATATGATCTTAAAAGGAATTAGTCTGAGAAAGATGAGTGTGACTGGGAAAGGAGCTTACAGTGCGAAACAGATTTCCAATTTTTAAAGCGACAAGCACTACAGCACCACCACCTGCTGTGGTACCAGGGAACAGAGCAGCCAAAAGTTGCTTTCCTTGTCCTGTTGTGGAAATGCAGTTGATTTCTGTCCACCTGTATATCTTCAAGCAAATATGAAGGTAATATCCAGTTTCTCTTAGTTCATTCAAGTAAAAATTATGTAAATTTTAAACTTATATTTGGACTTTATGCTATGTTACTGGACAGACAACAGTACATAGCACTTGCCATCATTAAAGCACTGTAGAAACATTAATTACTGTTACCCCTCATGCCCTTCTTTGGGGTAAGTAACCCCAAGCACCATTAATAAATCATCAATTACTGAACAGCAGCATTGACATCCCATAGTTCTAGAATGAATACTGCAGGGAACTATTTATGCTACAGCATGACAATATTTTCTTCTTATTAACAGCTGGTTTGGGGAGGAGGCATCATCCTCATTTTAACACAAGGACATGAGATGCTGAGCAGGTTCCTCAGCTGTATTTGACACAGCTCCAGTGACTGACAACAACATACACGATCATGGAGATTTGTTGACAGTTGCAGTAAAAATCCAGATTTGTAGCACTGGTCTACATTAAAACATTCTAAAATTAGAATTTTAGGATCTGACCTTTAAACATCTAGAGCCCAGTCTTCAGCAGGACTGAATACCCCTGGTTGAGAGGCAACAGAGTAGTTGTGACTTTGTTCTCCAAAGGAGATGTCTGTGGACACTATCAACGTAACGTCACCAGCCTAAAAACCCGAAGGTCTGCCTCAGTGGTGAAAGGCCCCAGGGCAAAGTGGTGACGGAGCCAGGGCGGGCGGTGTGCCGAAGACCCCAGCTCCTGCCACAGCCTGGAGCTCTCCCCTGGGTGCTACCCACACACCAGCCACCCGCCACAGGCGCAAGAGAGACGGTAAGAGGGGGGAAGCCTGGTACTAACATGCACCACATCACACTGATGGAGTCCAAGAGGGTGGATTTACAGCTCCATTGATTTAGAAGAGTCGCAAGTAGCCAGAGTCCCATTTTTGTTCCTTTCTCCATTATTTCTGTTAGTATGATTTGTCATGCTTGCAATGAATTTCTTATAAAGTGACTTTCATTTATCATATAAAGTAAAAAAAGAGAAAACAAAACCAAACCAAAAAGCAACACTGTAAAAAGGTTCTTGCTCAGATGGTTCTCTGGAAATTCTGCGAGCAGTGACCAGCTGGTGCAAAACAGCAACCTTCTGGAAAACACGGCAACACAGCCCGACTGCTCCCAGCACTTTGCACTGGTACAGCGCTGCTCGGCAGAGTGAGTCCTCGTGAGCTGGCTGGGTCAGGGTCTGCTTAACGCACCTGCCCAAGTATCGCCACACAATGAAAAGCCAGGGTACATGGTGCACTGGACGCAGCCTTTTAAAGAAAAGAATCTTGTTTAAGACTTCTGTTTTAAGCTCTGAAGTATTTCTAGAGCTTCTTTCTTGGTCAGTTTGTTGCATCTGCATGGCCAAAGGAAAGTGTGCCTGTAGCTCCTGCTCTCCTTGTCCAGCTTTTCTGTAAAGGTCCCCAGCCAAAGCCTGGGCCACTGCTACCGATCAACATACAGGCTATTTGTTGCAGGGACTGGCATTCTGATTGTCAGGTTGTGCTAACACCTGCACACTGAAATTCTACTGCTTTTGGTACCCCCACCAGGCACCTAAACTGGCACTGGCAATAAAATGTGCACACGGAAAAGGCTCACCTTCCTTCTGCTCCACAGGCATTAGCCTCTGAGGGAAGTTACCCTGCACTCTAACTGAGGAGTCGCAAATAAACTCAGTAGTGTTGTTTTCCCAGACTTTACGTCTATGCACATGTGCAATGCTTTTATAAAATATTATCCTTTAAACCATTTAAACAAATTCTCACTCTATGGAGAGATGTGCATTAACTTTAGACAACATTGAAATAACCGAAAAAGGTCAAATTTCAATTACAACACAAATGGTGACCTTGTGTCCATTTAGTGCATTCTGGGCAAGACAACTGCCTTCAGTTGCATTTATTTAACAGATGGAAGAACTTGGCAGTTTCATTAACACAGCAGTATTAATGAAAAAAACATGAGACGCCTTCATTCCATTAGGCATGTCAGCAAAAACAGGCCAAGGGAGAGAGGGAGAGGACAAGGAAAGAAACCAGACTAGCAGAGGGTGCATTGGACATACGTAAGACCACATAACATGAAAAACCCCTGAATTTTAACATGCAAAGGATATTGGTACATTGCAATGCCAGTTATGGCTAAAGACACTGTACAGCTCCTATATCTCTGTCCTTGAGGCTTCGTTAAAGTAAGACTCTCCACTGCAAGTTCATAAATAAAATGGAAATGACTGTAGTGTCATAAACATACAGATAGAAAAATAGTGCAAAGCCAAGGGCTGGACACTTCAATCTGTCACAAGTACCCCTAGGCACTACCATTACTGCTCTCAATGAAAACACATACAGAACACATTCTTTATTTATTATAAATGGCAGTTGCCTGCATTGCACTCCATCTTTGAATGTACTGACTGCCTTTCTGCTTCCCTTCAGAGCTCTGGATGGAGAACAAATACAGCCTTTCACACTGTGGTGAGCGCTGCCTGCCCTCCAGTCACGACTGGGAGCAAAGTCAGACAGTATTTATAAAAGAAATCAATTAAAAAGTAAAACAGATGCTATCATTTAAGGCCTTTGTCCCTGCTAGTCTGCTCAACAGACTACACTTTCTTAAAATAAGAACATCTACCACTTCTGTTACAGTAACCAGAGAGCGAAGTTAAACAAAATCAAGGTCACATTTACGGCTGCCAAGAAGGCAAAGTTCCTGAGGCTCGGCCAAACGCAACAGCAAAGCTGCTCTTCGCAGCACCCCTCGAGTGGCCGGCACTGCGGGCACAGATGAGGGCAGACCGGCGGCAGGCGAGACCAACGCGGCGCTCAGGCCGGGCACCTGACTCGAACCCCGCAGCCCTTATCAGAACAGGTTTGGAATTACAACAGATCATACAGTGCAAACTCGTATCAGTTCCCACAGATCTAAAATGCACAGACGGGAGTCCAGAACCAAAGCCACCGCCGGCCAGGGCTGTGAGGAGCACCAGCCATTAAGGAAATAAACTCCAAGGAGCAGAGTCTGATCTCGGCTACTCCTGAGTGAGCCTGGAGTAACTCCAGCTCTGCAATGAGGCTTCAGTGAACTTATACAGACAGTTGTAACGGATACTGGGGTCTGAATCAGTTTGGTGGTGAGGCACCAAACTAAAATGAAGGGTTTATTACACGACAGCCTTTCAGATCTAGAGTAACTAAAAATTATCGGTAACAGAGTTTGTTAACCTTGAGTGGGACAGCAGAAATACCCACCAATGGACAGAGCTTACACTGACACAGCATTTCCGAAGTATTCACTTCAGCAGGTCCGTAAGGTTTAAAGGAGGGTTTGGCTTAGCCTGGTCTGAGTCAGTTTTTACCAGGGTTCTTGCTGCCACCCCATGTAAACTGTTGAAAAAATATACTGACTGCCTAGAAAATAAACTGTGCACTATACACCCACATGTGGCCACTCTACATACACGCAACCAAGATCCCAATACTGTGCTGTATCATGGCTTTTCTTAAAACATTAGCTTTGTGGTGAGTCTACTACACCCACATTACTGAAAAAAAGGCATGCCCAATGACAGGGAAACCTTCATACTCCTAATATTTCAAGGTCGATACATCATGTTCGATCTGAAAAAATAACAGCTTTCTCAAGGTAGTCCAGTCTTACAGAAGAGAGCCCTAGCTGGTTAGAAAGAATTTCATTGATTTTTACTTCTGTAATTGAGATCAATAGTATAAATCAGATTTATTTCAATGCTGAAAGAAATGCCAGTTGACAGGAAACTGTCATATGTATTTTCTTAACAGTTTGTTACCTTTAACGGGACACAAGCTATCAGGCAGAAGAACTTAATAAGGCTCTTCCCTCTCACTCTTTAAAAAAAATCCCAAACTTTCTGAGAAATCTGAGTGTCACCAAAAGCCGACAGAAAGCAGGACATAAACGACTGGGTCTGCAAAGGCAGAGTAATACTGCAAGATCAAGTCACGTGTGGCTGACAGAAGACGGTAAAGTTCTAGCAGTCTCAAAAGGTGGCTCATATTTAAGGGTATGAACTACTGAATAGTGTCCTATTTTCCTTTTATAAAACAAAAACTTATACCATATGTACTGCACAATTATCTAGGCTTTTCCCACACTGGGACTTGTTAGTGACAGAGTAGCCTGTAAAGAATAGGCACTTATCCCAAGAACTGGCAAAAAAGGGAGTATTATTTGGCAGGTGTGGCACCAAAATACAACCATTGTGCTTTCTCACATACATAAGCTGTACACATGGAGGCTCAAACAGACACTGAGTTTTAGGTTGTTGGCGGGCTGTGTTTTTTCTTTTTGTTTCGGCAAGATTTGCAAATGCAGCAGATGATGCACGGAGATGCCACGAGCAGCAAGGGAGAGGTCACCAACGCTATGATACCTAGTCCAACGAGGATCCCCACAACCTGAAAGACGTGGTGGGGAAAAATACATGTTTAGCTAATGTGGAAAATAAAATAAGCATGGGACAGGTCACAAAAAAAAATAGAGGCAAACATGTAAATAGTCATCTAGGTCTTTCACTGAAGGGTAAAGTCTCTCTCCTTCATGCATACGTGAGAGCTCTGCTCAGTTGACTAGGAACCCACCTGCGTTCTGTTCCACATCACTGAAGCACGTGAGTGGCCCAGCTTGTTTCTGCAAGGGCCTCTGTCGTAATGTCTTAAGAAGATATCATTCTGAAAAACAAAGAGAAGCTGTAAGAGCAGGTTACACTTCTGTGGGGAGAGGTTCAAGCCTGGACTGGAAATACAACTTTCCTGACACTGCTGTAAAATTACCAGCTGCTGGCAGACAAGTTCACTTGTCTTCCAAATAATTACCTAGAGAAACTTCCTGCAGTTTCAAAAAGCGTGATGTGTTTGGGATCTGAGCTGCTGTATAGCGTCTTTCCCCACACACTTTTAAAAAGCATAAGCATATGCATTGCTCCTACTGCACAGGTACCTAGTCTGTAATGTGGTGATGATAAAGAGGCCTGTAAACAACAGATACTTCTGAAAGCTAGCAGTCTGAGGGATCATCTTCCTCCTATAATTCTACCTTCTGTTCTCTTGCTGTCCCTGCACTTTAGAGTCATTTTATTCCTAGACTTAACAGGAAAATTTAAAAAGTAGGAAATCCTTGTTGCTGTCATGCAACCTATGGGAGCTTTTTCTTTTCTCTTTTCCCAGTAATACTTATGAAATTATCCATTTTATCTGCCGAAGGTGACTAATGCCCTGCACTACCCTTCCCTAGCTGGCTGCACTGTAACCCGACGCTGCTTCCTCCTTCATTTGTCAGCGTTACTCTTTGGCTCTGCAGGTATTACCTTCATCTACACCTGGAGCTCCTGTAACTCTGCGCATTTAGAAAAAAAAGCATTTGAATCACACAGCTAGAGTTTCTTTTTTCTTTCTCCTTTGAACTGACGAAAACTTGGTAAGGGCATGTCTGTGGAGTCTGCGAGAACCTGACAGTCTTCCAGTTCAGCATGATGTTAAGCAATCGTTGTGTACTGTCTGTACTCTGAGGCAAGCCGTGAGGCTCATGTGGAAAAAGCATGCTCACACACACAGAAATGGGACATAACACTAAGCAAAACCTGTTTAGCATGCTGAGAAAAGGGAGGATGAAGAATGAGGAAGTCGCATTGTTTGCTGGCTGTGGAGCACAAAAAAGAAGGAAAGAAAAGCCATGCAGCATCTAATGTTTTATTTCAAGCACTGGTAAAGTCCTTTTCACACTCCCACAGTTGTTACTGATGAGTGTGCCAAAGAAGGAAGCTGTCATACACACAAGCACATTACTTCCTGTACTCTTCATAGTGCTAGCAAACCTGAAGTCTATAAAAACTGAGACTTGTAGGAACCACCTGACAAATAATTAGCAACCTGCAGTTCATCATCCATGTTCATAATCCAACATTTTTATCCTCAAGTCTACTAACCAATCATTCTCTTCAGCAAACATGGCACTAGAGATGGACTGGTAAAGGAGACCTAGTTCATATAAGCTCTTAATGCACCCGCTTGTGAAACAGCCCAGTACCATACCGTTTTTTGGACAGGCTGTGACCCTTGCAGTTGGAGCAGGTGGAAGATACTTATTTCCCTGGCTCTCAACCAAACTATTTTTAGCTACTGCACTGGAGAAGGGAATCAGAGAAAGGCAGTGCTGGAATGGACCTCCAGAAAGCAATCAGTCTGTCCCATTTCCCTCAAAGAACGAAGATGAGACACAGGGATATGGCTATGATCCTTTATCAAAAAAGGATGTTAATATCAATAAAAGCACTGGATGAATGAGAAGAAAGAAAGAAAGTTAGAAGCTGAATTGAGCCATTCACCAGGGTATCAACGAGTTGCTGGAGAGATTATATAGGGTCTCCGACTAACCCCAACACCACTGCCCTTTAACTAGGGTGTTTTTTTCTCAGCACTTACATCCAAGTTCTGTAGACAGTACCAGCAAAACGTGTGCTTGCAGTTCTTGCACATCATCTGAGCACAGCCCTCATTTCGCTCAATGTAGATCCGACAAACTGGGCACTGCTTAATTGGTGCCTCTATCTCTGTTCCAATAAGTGATCTAGAAGAGAAAGAAAATCTTGAAGTGAAATGCGAATGCAATTACTGTTGACATTCAGCTCCACTGCCTAATGTGTACTGTGCTTATCTTAGAGACCATCTAATGTTCTTTTCTTAAGGCACTTCACATATGAAGCTTGTTATATTCAGTACAATACACTGAAGTATACTCACTACTAGGTGTAAGATCATGTAGAAGTGAAACTCCATTCATTCCCTTGGTCTTTTAAGGCTACATAAAACGAACACTGACTATACGCACAAATGTATCACATACAGCATTAAAAATCACACTTTGTAGAACAGCTTGCACCATTCATTTAATAGGACTGGATTATGCAGTTTATAGCACTGTCCCTGCCTTAGCAAAATAGCCTTAAACTCCACCAAAGCCAAAGATAAAACCTGGAGAAGAAAAATTGTGGCAAGAGCTCTTTGGCAACTCCTATTTGATGAAGTCTCCAGCAAGCAGAATGCTTAGATTTCAAGCAAGTCTGCACAATTCTTGCAAAAAACCATACAAAACTTTGAACACACATGACTGAACTTAATCTGGTTCTGAAAACGGAGATGGATGACCACAGACATCATATAATTTAAACACAAAAGTGTTTTCTTTCTGTAGATTAATGCCTTATGTAACCTTATCTGTAGGTTCTTTACATCTATGCAAAATCAGCATAAATCAGATTTCTCACACCAAATGGCACATTTTACACCCACTCTGTGTAAGAGTTAAGATTTGGCTATGCAGAGATCCTATAAATATTAAGCAGGGGTGATTTCTTAATCATAAAATAAGCAAAGTTTGGATCCTGGAATATCAGCGTACTGGATTTTTTGTAAGGGGACAAGTCCTAATTCTAGCAGGCAAACAAAGCCTTTAGACAGATTCAAAGCCCTGGAGGGCTTCACCTTACAGAAGTGTCAGTGGCATAACAAGCTTGATAAGTACCCAAATAACACTAAAAGTAAGTATTAAAAAATAAAATATATCATTTAAACTAATATTTAGACTGGAATTACATTTAGGAAACACCAGGAGAGATGGAAAGTCGCAGAGATGCACCTGAGATATTAGAAGGAAGCTGTTCCGTGAAACTAATATGAGGTGCAGAGCTAGCACCCCGTGCCAAAAGGAACTGAGCGACTGTGTTGCCTCTGTGGGTTCCCCTCTTACCCCTGCTCAGTTGGTACTTGAGTAGTTTGGTTTTCCTGGCACAGGCGCTGAGGGTGCCATGCCTCCTTGCAAGAGGAGCAGAACGTCAGGTGGCAAGCTGGGCACTCCACAGGCACCGGCACTCCGGACTCACTCGGTGCAATATGGCACACAGTTTGGCAGTCAGCTGCAGGGCACCATGCTCGCTGGGGGTCCAAGTGGACTTCTGAAATGTAACAGAGAGAGAAACAAAATTGTTTATAGAGTCCCCTTCTCATTCCAGCAACGTATGCCTAGGTATGCAAGATGCAGTTCTGCGCATGGGTGGGAAGGCTGAAGCCTTCTGCACCAGTGACCATGTGAATTCAGGGCTACTCCTCTTCTTTAGGCAGGTCTGCAATCGCACTCTCCAAAGGCAGCTGCATTGGAAGCATCACAAGAATGGCAATACACGATGTGGGACATATTATTTGCCTTTATAGGGAGGTACAAAAGACAAACATAAGTGCTGCTTGATGGGAAGCATACGTATTGTGACATTAGGCCATTCCATGTGTTTCACGTGTGCAAGCCATGCAGTATCTTTCATGTAAACAGCAGAAGGACTGTCATTAAATTAACATCAAGTCACTTTCCATATATCCTCCCTTGCATCTAAAAACTCCGATTAATATCCACTTTATTATATGATCATGATTTGTCAAGTATCAGATTACAACAACAATCAAGACGAGATTCGGGGTGGAGACATTGAGTTACAGACATCACGGCACGACAGTGAATGATAAATGTTGATTCTTCCCCTCGCTCCCCAACCTTTGCCCACGGAATCTGGCCTTGCAACGGAAACCCAGCTGAAACATGTTCACTGTCAGGGGTGCCCACTGTGTGCATGCTTTATACTGGCTCAAGGCCACGAGGTGCAGCCAAACACTCCCATCCTGCACAGCCTCCTCAGAAAAGGGCTGTTGTGCCTGCAGGAGCTACCTGCCTCTCCTCCTTCCTGGGACCTCTCTGGCACCACCGCTGAAAATAAATAGACGGAGGGGATGTCTCAGCAACAGGTGAAAATCTCTGACTGGGAGATGCCAAAAGCCATTACAATGTTCTTCTGTCCTTCCAGCAGATAAATTATTGCTCCACTTGAAACAAAAAGCTGCATGAGGGCCCCTGACATATGTTCTCCGGCAAATTTTGCTGAAACAGTTGAAGGCACTTCCTCCTATGCAGACCCTGCTGCCTGCACTGCTCCTCTGCAGGAGGTTGCTGGTAGCCCACAGTGAAGGGGGGTGGTGGATGGATATCTAGCAGATGCTCCAGTCAGCATGAAAAACAGTGATATCAGTTCAGTGTCCAGATACCCAGAAACTAGAAACTGTACAACTAGAAATGTGTTCAAAGAAGTAACTCTCTTCCCCAGGCTCTCAAGCATTAAGATATCCATGCATGAACACCCAGGGAGTGTTCTGCCTCCAGCCACTTCATGAACCTAGTTCTCTTCTTTCCTCTTATTCTCTTACAGGTGCTTCCTTTGCCCCTCAAAACAAACAAACATTTTGCTTTCCACTGAATGAAAGCCAGAAAAGAATAGTTTGCAGCTTCATTTCTGGCGAGAAGACAGTGACATGCATGGGCAATACGAGATATTTTACATTTGTATGTACTTTTTAAAAGTAGTGTCCTGACTGAGAAATCATTATTTCTGCAGCTTCCCTCCGTGCCTCTTTCTTTTAAGAGGCTCAGTGTCTCTTGATAGAAACTCTGAACTGGTTAAGACCATGGCCTAGTAGTGGTTATTGCATCTGAGTCTTCACACAGAAGGTTCTATATGATTTCTGTTGCTAACACCAGTTAAAATGAGATAAAGTGCAGTTCCTGCAGATAGCTGCTTAACATACTGAACTTTGGAAACCTAAATTCTCTTATCCTGGTTTTGGATGAAAGACAGGATGTCTGGTGTTGACACCACTGAGAGGAGGGGAGTTGGGTTGTGAATCTTACTGATTTTCACAAATTTGTTGCAGCAAGATGTAATCCATGAGATGAAATTCCCTCCTCTCCCACTTCCTCCATTTTACAAAGAACCTACAGAGAGTGTTTTGCAATCCATGGTTTACCACGGAGTACAAGTGAAATCAGAAAAAAACTGAAAGGAGCAGCCAAAAAAAGGAAAGAGCCTACCATATTGCTCTGACAAGATCCTCCAACTTTTGTTTCAGGCCATTTCTCTCCTCAGCCTTTCCCCTGCTGCCCCACAGCCAGTTTGGCCACACTTGCTCCGCTCTCAGGAGGAAAGCCTTCCCAAACAGTGCCAGAACCGCGCAGGGATCCAGCCAGCATTCACATAATGCACAAGCAAGCAGGTGAGATGTGGGAGACAGACAGGGGAAACACAGCACCCTGAAGAAAGGAGAAATTCTGCCTCAGAACAGGTACTCACTGAAAGGATGAGCCTAGGCCTTTTGCAGTATATTAGGAAAAGCTCCTCTTAAAACGGACTACTTTTCGGTCAGGAATAAAATGGAGGTTCTCATCATCTACCACTTGGCCTATCAGCCTCTTGTCACAGAAATAGAAATATAATGCATATGTCCTAACCACATCCTACCCCTCTATTTCGTTACTTCTGATGACCACATCAACCCCATCCTAAATAGACACAGAGCAATTCCTGTTTCTTCTACTAAAACACGCTGCACAGAAGCTCTGTGGCTAGGTCCTGACTGGATGCAGGGATGTTACAGATATGTAAGAAAGCTTGCTTTTAAGCCTGAAAACATTTGTATTCTAAGAACACAAAAACCACAAGAGGATAGAATATTTTCAGTGCATTCCTTATTAAACTAAGCAAGTGTCTATAGATACATAACTGTATGCCAACTACTTTTCATTACTTTTTCGCCCAATATTATTTGTCAATTTTTTTAAAAAACAAGGAAACGTAGTGGAAATCTATTCTGTCAAAATAGCTAGCACAGAGTGGGAGTGGGGAAAATAGCTTTTGGATGTGTAAATCCTTCTTCAGGTCTTCAAAATTTTTCTCAAAACTCATCTCGTGATGGAAAATGGCTGGAAGGGTGAGAAGCATTGGCTTCACCCATCACCTGAAGACTGGTAAGCAAAGACTACAGAGCAAAAGCAAGTCTTTTGACTTACCCAAGAAGCTGGTTATTTATTTCCAGCATTTCTAGTACAGCAAAGGGGGTGCTGAAACAAAGAGCCCCTATCTCAACAGAATAAAGCTGAGAGAAGAAGGGTCTAAATAAATGAAGCTGAAGGGTTTGAATAAAGGGCTTTGTTAATCAGAGCGAAAGTCATGAAGGACACCTTAGTACCCATCTATTTTAAGAATCAGAATTTGGCCTATTGCATTTGCAAGCACAAACAAGATGGTACAGCAACATCCGGAAAACTTATCGCTCTCTATTTATTTCCCTTACCATGCTGACTCCTCCTTCCCAGCAACAAAAAACCCTAGCAAGCCCAAGTTAGCTCTTCCGCAGTGCCTGGTCTGAAGAACAAAACTGAAAACTAAGACGAAAAAGGAGCTTAAAATACGTCATGTGTGAAGGTTTTCTTAATTTTTAAATGAATCATGAAAGGTTGATAAGAGCAATGCTACTACTATGCCGTATTTTAATTCTTCAAAATGCTCTCTGTCATTAAGTAAACCAAACGAATTCATGGCCCTCAGAAGATGTCCTTGGCTCAGCTTCGGGCTGATACCAGCCCTGCCCACCGGGCTCCATCCTGACTGGAGCTCACATGTTTTCAGGGAAAGGCCCACGGTTCAACACAAAGATCAATGGATTGCCTTTGCCGCTGGGCCAAGGAGCCACAGCTAAGTTTGGCTGAGGGCCAGGGTCAGACTGGATCGCAAGGCACTGAGCGTTCATGGCTGGCGAGGGCCCGCAAGAGAGGACAGAGCTGAGCAGCAGCAGCATCGGCTGTGCATAGCGCTAGGCTTGAAAAGGGCTGGGTTGCACCATGGCTGACACGGACAGGTGGCACACATTAGATCCCACCCACTGGGAGACCCTGGACAGATTCTGGGTTGGAATTCGCCCCCAGCAGGTGCCATCAGGCAGGTTTATTGCTCGTTTCAGAAGACGACCGTAAGGCCAGCGTTGGCATTGGCCAGGGCAGGCAGGCATTGCCAGGCTAGGGTCAGGTCTGAGAACAGAGCTCCAGGCCAGCAGAAGCTAATAAGCCAGGTCCAGTTTACAAGTTTTAAAAGGTCAGCCTTGGGGGTGGCGCTCAACCCAGGACAGGCAAAAGGTTTTCGCCAACGCTGGGATTAGTGTTGGTGTCCAGGTCAGAGCTTGTGTCAGCAGGAAACGTTCCGGAGCATCATTAAGCCGGATTTACTGCTGGGGCCAACAGGTAAGGCAAAAAGGCTAGGGTGTAAGCCTGCTGCTTGGATGCCAGTTTTACTCATCATCAGGGAGAAAGGACAGATCTTAGAAACATCATGAAGAGAAGTAACAGGGGTGGAGGAGGATTTGTCAGACTTAGGAAAGAAAGAAAAGGGAAGGAGGATTTAAAAAATAGACAACTTTCAGGCTTCTGTGTGTGGGAGGCAGTAAAAAAAATAAAGATGTAACAGGGAGCTGGACAAAAGATCATGAGTTCAGCTTTGGCTAGATATAGAGGATCAGATACCAGGAAATCATTAGTTTCACAGTCTTCAGTATAAAAAAGGTTTTACATAAAACAAATTAATGTACTGCAAGAATGTCTCTCTTTCTTAACCCTCTAATACAGTGATTTAACAAGCTCTGATTTCCACTGTCTAGGGCTGTAAACAAGCCGCCACTTGGCTTATGAACTGGAGGGACTTCCTAAGGAATTAAGAGTAAATGAGAAGACAGTAAAATAAGAGAGAGAAATAAAAAATGAAAGCAGGGTTTGGGATTTTTTCGTTTTGGCCTGTGTGCCTGCAAATCCTAGCTACAATCTGCATCTGCCCATGTACTCTGGGGCATACTTGGGTACACTTTCAGTTTTTGTACTTCATGGTCATTCACCGTGACTCATGCCAGATGTGATTCTGAAAAAAAAACATACATACTTTTATCTGACCATTTTTTCAAGTGCGTTACTGTGCCTTTTATGAACCTCTGCATTTTCATACACATTCTCAATCCATCTGCATCTAAGCATGCATGCAAAACAAAACCACAAATACAGTCTTTCAAGGAAAGTTTGAAAACAGGCAGAGTCAGGGCAGACCAGTCCCAGATACGCTACCCTGCAAGCCACCACAGAGTGAGTTCTTCTAAAAATGCTGCAACTTCCAGCTGAGACTTTCAAGCTGCTGTCAGTCTTTAAAACCAGCATGGGACCTCATCTTTCTGACTAGCAAGTTCCTTCTTTAGCCTTGGCAAGGCACCATCTCCTGAAGCAGAAGGCTGACCTCTGGCATAGGAAAGTTTGGCTCTAGCAAAACCTTCAGTCTCAAACTTCTTTACTAATAGGCCTCACTCAGAAATGAGGGGTCCAGTTATCCCTCAGGAAAAAATAAAATATACCAGATGTAAACACATGAGGCTTCTATATAAGCAAAGCTCTCTTGCAGGGATGTTAGCAAAAATCCCCACCACACTGCAGGGTCTGTCCCTCCCAGAAGTTCTGAAGATCTCTATGGATGTATGAAAGGACTATGTGCACCCTGTACCAACCACTAGCACCTTGTGTAGTTCTACCAGTACAACCACCACCTCAATGACCCAGGATGAGTATGCTCTGGGAAGAACGATGCAGCCTCAGGCATGCAATCCGAGAGTGTTGTCCACAAGCTTGAGTGAAAGCATGGTATCTCAGTAAGATGCCCCTCTGTTGATTCTGCTCCACTGAAAGAATTTCAAATTTGTCTGTGGAGCAGTCAGAACTAGTGATTGCTCTTAAACTATTTCATAACAAAGTCATCTCCTCTGTCTCTTCCTTAACTCACCCAACAGGCTTTGTCTTTGCAGTATGTAATACTGCTGCCTCCACTGACACTTTAAAAAGGAAGGTAATAGAAACCAAAAGGTTCGCACCTCGTTCAAACTTCAGCCTCTTGTATAACTGAAACTGGTCAACAGGCACCAAACAGGCAATCTGAAACGAGAAACAAACACACAGAACAGGCATTAGAAACACAGACTTCAAAAAAATTAATAAGCATCCTATTCTACACACCTGCTCTCCTTAGCTGGCTCTCAAATCCACTTTCTTTTCCTGCTTGCTTTCACAACCACATTCCTCTGTACCTTGAATTCCTTCTCCAAAATGTAAAGCAGTTCTTGACCTCTCCTGTTTCAGCCACAAAGCCCAGTAGTTCAGCCCACATCTTTCTTACCATGCAAAGCAAAGCCTTCTCTGTGGATTCTGTATTTACTTCAGGCTTCTCAGTTTTATTTCATGTTGGTTTAATGTAACGAAGGGTGACAGCTTGCCAGCTTTGGAGACTGCAGCGTGTTGTTCACGCACAAGAATACAGCTCAGATGAACGGTTCCTCATTTGTGTCTCCCAGTTTTAATGGCAGGGGTCACTTAGCTCTCAGCAACTTAAAAGCTAGTCTGGTATCCATTTCTTATTCACTTTATGGCTTTTGGGCTGAGACAGTTAACGCCACTGTTGTTGGAATCTGCCTTAGACACGCACCAGCCCACTGAAAATTGGACTGAATTTAACAAATTTAGCTGGCATAGACAAATGGGCCTTGCTGACACATTTTACACATTACCAGAATTAAACTAGCAGCCTAAAAGGCTAACTGCTCTAATCTCCAATAAACAGTCTATGTAAGAAAACCAAGTACCCTATGTAAAATTAATAAGCAAGCCTCCATACAGGGTAAAGAGGTCTTCAAAAGAAACTTCACACACACTTCAGGAGCCACGTTTGTTGGACTCAGAATCTGAGATCATTCTCTTTCTTTGATCCATTCGTAATATTGTACCAGCACTGAAAATGTCTTTCTTTTTAACTGAAAATAAACCTAGACTAATACTAACACAAGACCGGATCATCTGAAGCACTGCGAGACAGTGTAGAACTCACAGCTTCAAAGTGAAAGGCTCTCAACCTTCGCATCCAGTATCCCACCACAGTCCTTCAGATTACCGTAAAAGGCAAAATTTTGCCCTCAGTGAAGTGGACACTGGCCCTTGCTATTCTCCTGGGTTTTGTGACACAGAACACGTGAGAAAAAATACAAAGACAAGAAAATTCAATATATATTCAGTATCATGCTGTGAATACACTCACTTTTGTAGATGGAAAAAAGAAAGTAATATATCCATTTGTATACGATAAAATATGAAATTGCTTTATTAAGATCTCAAATAAATTGGAATTAAAATTGCATTTGAAGCAGAAGTTTGGATCATTTATTTGACCTAAACCAATGTCATACAAGAAACAATCCCACTGACGTCAAGATTCAGGTGTTCAAAGATGCTTAGAAGGCTTACAGTTGAAGAAATCAGAAGATTTAACATCAAAATAGGAACCACCAACAAACCTTTACAAAGCATACTCTTAGTCTAGTAAGTCAGCCCTGGGTCAGAGTACTGTCCTCATTCAGCTTCTGAATTCAGGGTGTAAACTATTTCTAATATGAAAGTATTTGCATAGCTAAACAATATTACATTAATATGATTGTAAGACACAGAGAGCTTCCGGGGAAATTATTCACCTGTTCATCAGAAATCAACTGAAACACTCCTGGAAAACAAGTAATAACTTCATCAAACAGGTAAAAAAGGAGTGAAGTTCAGCAGCTTCAGCAAAGAATGAAGCCAACCAACAAAGCTACCTAAAACCCATAAGACATATTGTTTCGGTATTGCCCCCTCATCCCCAGGGCAGTTGCAAATCTAAACAGAGTTTGGAAAACAAAAAGAGTCATCTGCTTTTCTCCAGCTGGGCATTGGCAACTACTTTAAATTTTCCCTTCATTACAACCAAATTGAAACAGCAAGTCTCGATGCTGTAAGAGCCACTTGAGTGAATTGTTTAGTTGTCTGGGGTCTTTCTGTGCTTGCCCGTGCTTCTAACAGTTTTTCAAGAGCAGTTCTATTGAGCCTAGAATTTCCCATGTATTAAACACCGTCCTTTTTGATTACAGTGGGAGCAGAGTTGGGAGCTTTATTGCAGATTTCACGAGGAAGCAGAGTCAGCGCTGAAAGCTTCCCCATCTCCTGTTGAACATCCGATCTCACCATGCCAGCCTTCCCCAACGGTTTCACCCAGCCTCACTCTTTTTCCTATGCAGACTCTTCACAGCTCAGCTCCCCTGTTCCCGTGTGCAGCTCCAGGCACCGACACACACAGCCCGTCACCTCTGCCACTGACACCCCCAGGCTTTGAAAGACCAGCCCCCGAAAGCACCCACATGGACGTCAGCCTGAGAGCCCCTCACAGATTTAGTATCTTTAATCATGAGGAAAGGAATGCACAAGCTGCTGCTGCCTGAATTCAGTGCCACATCAAAGCTGTACGTACAAACTCAATTGAAAAAAAAATGAAACACAAGTATCAGGTCCCCCAAAAACCAGTAAATCCCTTCCTTATTGAACTTTTAACCTCATTTACGCTTAAACGAGAAGGACAGCCATAAGCGCGGTAAGGGGATTAGGTTTTTATGTCCTCCTACTTGGCATCAGAGACTAAATGTTCATTTTCGTACAACTTCTCCAGCCCCACTCAGGATTCCATCCTCTCCTGCACAACCACAGACATTCCTGGGCTGGACAGAGGATGGAGATCTGGAGAGGAGGCAAATCAGCAACCACGCAGATGGCAAAGTGCCAAAAGAGAAAGACTATGAGCACATCACAAAGCAGACGTTTCTTATTCGCGGCTATGAAATTATTCAATGCAGCAAGAAGTGCTAAAGGACAAATTTTTGGGCTTTTTTTACGTTTAATACTGGGTTAAGGTTAGAATAAAAACCCAAGGAGAAAGTGAGAGTCAAGGACTCTCCTCTCCTGAGAAGATGTTGATTTGAGACTGATCAGATTGTTTGGAGTTGAAATAAGTTTTGTGGCTTTCTATACCCTGCAAGCAATGTCTGCAGTTAAAATACTCTTGTTATAGAGCACAAGAACATGTAAGAGCTCTCGCTAAGAACATCAGTTTTCACCTGAAGTAAAAATATCCACGGGAAAAAAGCAAAATTTTGAAGGTTCACTACCACAAAAGGCTCCAGCTGGACCCTTTTGAGTGTCCAGAAAGGTTGCTCAACGTGGTATGATAACCTGGGGTGCTATTACTACACGAGACAAAAGAGCAAAGGAAGGAAAATGAAAGGGTAAGAAATAACTGGGTTCAGTTTACCCAGGGGCAGACTGTGCCTTGTAACCTGGGCAGTGCAGTAACCAGGAGCCAAGGAAGAACAACTCCCCTGTTTTTAAACACTGGCTACCACAGTGGAAAGTGAAAATCACTACTCCACCTATTCTCCGGCTTTCAAGGGAGATGCAAGGAGGCAATCAAGAAAACTGAATAGATCTTACTTCCTTTCACACCCATATGAATCAAACCTTGATAATGCCGAGGGAGGAGTGCTTCTCCCTTTCTTGCTGTAGCAGATACGCAGGAAGGGCAGATCCTTCACTGGCAGCAGCAGCAACTGCTACTTGCAAAGAGTTGCATTGCCCACCTCTGCGAAAGTTCCACTTGCAGAGGCATCGCCTAGTTTTGCAAGGAGTGCAAAATAGTTTTAATTTGGGCTGTGGTTTGCTTTTGAAAGGGGTATGGGGATTCAATCTCTTTATTGTTAGAAACTACACCCACACCTTTCTTCATCAGCTACCATGCTCACTAGAGTCATCATGAAATACTGAAATACTCATTTTCTCCTTTAAGGAGCTCTTCTCTTATCCAGTGACAAATAAAAGCAAAATTAAGACTCTCTCACTTGCTTCCCTTGGATGTATCAAAAATGAGTAAATAAGAAGAAAAAAATTGTAATTTTGACCCTGAAAAAGATAGGTTGGCCTGCAACATTTTCTTACCTTCCTCCTCATTCTACCATTTCAATCACCCCCAGCAAAATGTAAACCAATTTTCAAATTAAAAATAAAACCGGTATTTTAAACTGACTCCCGATGGAATTTTTGTTTCAGCTATGTATGGAACACAACACAATTAAGAATTCTAAGATCTGGGTCACTGTCCCATTTCAGCACCACTTCACAAAGCGCTGACAACCCTCTGTCAGGTTAGCACTGATGTAGCTCATGTATTTACACAGATGGAGGGACAATAAGCAGAATCTGCACTGCATCTAAGGGGTAATTCTCCTTGTTGAACTTGGGAGGTAAAAGGAGAGCCCAAATCACTATCTCCTTTACTGCCTGCTGCACTGTTTTAATCCCAATCAGATGTATAAATGGATCATTGGCATCAATGCTACAAACTTCAAAACAATACAGGAATCGGAAATAGCAAAGCACAATCCCCTATACATTATCCAAGTGAGTACTGCGTTAGAAACCCCTGTATGCAGCTGAGACTTACCCTGATTCAGATCTTACACTGGTGATTGGATTTGCACCAATTTGCATTTCAAACCATCATAAATTACCCCTTATTTAGACTAGGGATATTAACTGGTCCAATTAAATCAATGGAGCAAATTTGCAAGAGAGACAGGAACATTCTGGAAGAAGTCTGCACGGTTAAAGAGAACTGCATTAACATAAGATGTTCCTTCTACCTTCTGCTTCCAGGAACGAATCCAAATCATCTTTGTTTATTGTACCATTAGAGCTTGAAAGGACAAACATCTTGTTTAACAAGATTGCTTTTAAACTTTTCTCTTTTTTTGTAACCAGCTATTTGAAACAGAGTCTGTAGCCAGAACCATTGCCTTTCCACCACCAACACCCATTTATTTCTACTTAAAACCAGCTATACTGCAAGCAGCTGCTGTCTTGATGTAACAGCTCAAGATATGACCTAGGATTGCCCTTGATTTCAAGCACTGCAGTGGAACAATTCCTTCTGTTCGAATGCTCTATTTGTCAAAACAAAGAAACTGCCGGGGAACGTACCAGTTTCAACTAGATTTTGTTAAAGTAAAAATAAAAAATAACCAAACACAGGGGTTGCAGAAAACACATTTTCAAAGTAATGGAAAGTACCGTTTTCTAGTTCAAATTACTTTTCAATTTGAGTTTTTTAAGAATAAAAACCTGGAACGCTTTCTTCTGAGGTCCAGTGAGACACAGTGTTCTAGCTCACCAAAAGCAATGCCTTAACTCCCAACATTTCCCATACCCAACGAATAATAAGCAGCTTACTCCCCAGACACTGATGAAATACTCAACTGTTTTAGAGTGAGATGTTCCTACTATTCATACTTGCTCATTTCTTCATGAGACATACAAGAACAAATTCTAGTCCCTATTTAAAATGTTCACCAGAGTTTTTTCCCCCCTCCACCTCCCAAAAGCAACACAAGCAGCATGTGTCTCAGAATCAAGGCAAGAGCTGTGAAAAGGCTCTCATAATTCAGTACCAAACAAGATAAAATCTGAAGAATTCTACTGAGAAGATAAAACAGACTTAATTCACAATAAAGACAAATAGAGCACCGGAAAGTACTGCAGGATATTACACACCTTGAATAAGGACCTTGAGAGAGAGAAGTAGAGGAACTTTCATAGCCACAATGTGTTATAAATTGCTTATAAGCTTCGTTATTAATTGTTCTGTTTCTTTATTGAAGAGAACTCAATCCAAAATGCACTGAAGTCAATGGAAAGACTTTCCTTCACTTCAAATGATGCCTAAGTTCGCCTTACCTCGCTTGTTCAGGCTAGGGAAAAAGGCATTTTAAAAGCAAACAAAACAACTGCGTTAGCTAACATAATTAGACACAATTTAGCCCAAAGTATAGGAACAAATTTAACACCACGTCGATGACAAAGACAGTTTGAACTGCTATTTTTTCTCCAAACTGTAACGGTACCTGGTAAACGTCAGTCATAGCAGAGTCTGGAATGGACATGACATAGAAAAAATGCACTTTTTCAAAACCCCAATGCTAACACAGGGGAGGAAAAAACGACGAATTTCTTTTTAACTCCAAGTACAGGCAACATGTCATTCCTCATGGCACTGTCCTGGTGAGGAACCTGTTCCTCCCAGAAGCCAGAGACCAAACAGCCAAACACTTCAAAGGTAAGAAGGCTCGTACTTTTACACTAGGAGTTTCAGAGTGTGCAATGAATAAACTGTAATTCTAAATAGCACTTCCAAGCCAGACAACAGCCGTATTTAAGCATATTGTCCACCATCTGAATTAGGTTCTGTATTTTAAATAATACCTTTTAAAGCCCACATTTTCACATGGAAAAGCCTTTGTAAAGAAGAAAAAAGAATATAGAGTGTTTATACGTAATCTGTAGTTGACATACTAATCTTTCAGATTATTAACAGAGACAATCTATTCTTTCTGTTGTTCCTGGGGTTTTTTGTTGGTTTTTTTTCTTAAACAAATAGGTATTTGATAAAATACATAAGCAGTTCATTTTAAAGAGGTTGGGGGCCTGTTTGCTTTTTAAGCCGAAGGTCTGTGTTTCAAGCGCGTTGTCAAAAGGGAGCGTCAGAACGTTCATTCATCCACGGGACACTAATGCACATTTGGGCTGTTTAGTCATTCTGCCTTCAGCCCAAAAAACACCCAAGGATTAAGCTAATGATACATTAATACATGCCCTGGAGTGTCCTCCTGCTTTACCAAGGGAAAATATAACTCTAATTCCTATAGCATCATAACCCTAGCTTGACAGAGCAGAATTCTTCCTACCATTTGTAAATTTTCTTTAAAAAACACATTTTCAGCAAAAGCTAGTTGCCTCCAATCTCGTGCGATGGGTGGGAGGGACATCACTATGCCCTCTCCATATCTATTCAGAAGAAAGGAGGAAGGGAAATAGCTGGCTGCTTTCCACAATAGCTGGATTCAGCCAAAGCAAAGCTCCACCATACGCCTGCACACCGCAACAAACTTAGCTGCAACTCCCAGGCCTTGATTCAGCTAAGGACGGCGTTTCAAATGCCTGCTGGAGCGGAGATCCTGCATTTTTCTGGAGAAAAAGGCATTTTTGGTATTGGGAATTGCATTGCCATCGATTTCATTTGAATAAGATTAAATACTTCTACCACAGTTATGTCATCTGTATACACAGGGCTCAAGGGAACCCAGAAAATCAGCTGCTTTTCTTCACTTCAGGGATGGAGACCTGATTCTCCTTGGTTATGTCCCTGCAAACAAACGCAGAGAGAATGCACAAAACCAGCCAACATCCCTTCGCCACCTTTTTCTCCTGGTTTGTGTTTTTTTCCTGCTTGTATTCCCAGGCCCAGCAGGCGCCTACCTGGCTCACAAAGCAAACAAGCAAGAACAGCCGCAGGGCGACATGAGACTTACCCGCAGTTTTCCATGGCCTTCTAGATGCACAGAACAGCTGGCACGCATGAGGGTTCCAGCCACGCTGCCAGCAGCTCCTCCCCATGTCATGGGTTTGGCGCTAAGCCAAATTCAGGAACTTTACGCCAGCCCTAAGTCAGGCAGGAGGCTGCCTGAGCATTGCTGGGAGACCATCAGGCAGCCTGGTAGGGGCCATCTACAGCCCGTTAACGCCCTATTGTCCCAGGCGATGCAAGAAGGTCTGAGGAGCACATTTTCCCTCCAGTTTCTCCACCGCCAGCTTTCAAACTGAACCTTCCAGCTGCTCATGGAAGATGGTGCACATGCCTGATGGGCAAACAGCTCTGCCTAAACCTCATTCAGCTTCTGAGCTCTCAACCTCTGCCTTGGGAATGAACACACTTCTCAAATATTTTAAGACCTACTTCCACTAGTGCCGTGCAAATACCTTTGTTTCCATATAACTCTACAGAGTCTTGCATGTTTGTACTGGGCTGCAAATTGGTTGTTGCAGCCCAATATAAACATGCATGAAGAAACTCTGACCTTGTGTACCATCAGTTTGAGTCCTTACTCTTGAGTTAAGAGAGGCACAAGGATTTCAGCGTTTGCAGTCAAATCAAATCTGATTTAACTGACAGTACTAATGGAGGCTCAGCAATTCTGGAATACAGGGTATTCTGGTTAAGGCACCCGCACAGGTAATTCAGAGGTTGTCCAGATGCCAAGTAAGCCTTTCCTCAAGGCACAGTGGGAAAGAAAAAGGAGCAAAACTCTTGAAAAACACCTGTTTGTTTCTAGTTCTTCTTGTCAGTCAGGCTTCTGGCCAAAACCTCACTAAAGGTAATCAAAGGGAAGAAAAAGTGTATGATCATATTTATTATGTAGATAAGGAAGTCTGGGGGGTTTATGGTAAAAAAAAAGAGAAAGACAAAAAAGTGTTGATACCTCTGCTTCTTGTAGGGTCCCATGGTTCAAGCATGCCATGTCTGGACACGTGATAGGAGAACCACAACCTTCTTGAATTGCCAGCTGCATGTACTGTTTTAGGCACTAGAAACAAGTAGAGAAAAGAAAAAAAAAAGTTATAGCCCTCATGTTAGTAACACACAGATATTAGAGATGCTGCACAGCTACCACCTCCACTGCCTTAATTGGTTGTCCTAAAGCTCCTGCGCACAGAAAACATCAATTATTATGAGCATGAATGCTACAAGTCATTACATTGGAAAGAATGCAACAAAGAACAATTAATTATGCATGACTTCATCTGCCAAGCATTGCGTTTACCCAAGTCAGCAAGTCGGACTTCTCAGTGCTAACAACCCGTACGCTCCGCTAAACTGGGATTGGAGGATTTGGGG